>OLKZ01000234.1_pt1 | contig 31803 bp, 50 predicted proteins | sample 1604431 | NCBI WGS metagenome assembly OLKZ01 (sample SAMEA104055714, study PRJEB20765) | soil metagenome | isolation source: soil
CCCTTGGGCTTTTCGTTCTGTTTTTTGAAAAGATCCTCAGCCTCTTTATCCCTCCATTTGCGCTCCAGTTCGTCCAGTTTTTTGACGGCCTCGGCATGTTCGGCCTCAATTTTTTCCAGTCTAGCCGAAACTTCGGACGGGATAGAATTGTTTTTATAGAATTTAGAAATATCTCTTTTCATGGAAGCTAACGTATAATCCATATATGATAGCAGTCGGCGAGAAGAAAGAGCCCTTCCCTGAGAAGTACCAATTTTATCAGCAACTTCATCGTTTTGCTGAAGCAATTGTTCTATACCCGCTAAATGATTCCACGCGAGCGCCTCGGCGTAATCATTACCGGTTTTTTCCGCTTTATCCAAACCTGATAGAGCCTCTTTTTTTTGATTAGTTAGATCTATGCGATCCATTAAAACAATTGCATTATCAACATCAGAAAAAGATCTCGTACTGATATTTTTAAGGTCTCCGAAAAGACCAGACACATATAGCCTGGGGTCTGTGGTTCCAGAAACAACCCTATCAGCAGCTTGCTTCCAAGTTTTACCGAATTTTTTCTTAGCCTCTTTTAAAACCGGCTTCAAACCGGCATTTAATCTACGCTCATCAACGGCAGAATTTCGTATAGATATACTTTCTGGTTCTTCTGATGAAATGTTTTTTACGGTATTATCAATAGGGGGATTGCCTCCAGATGAAAATCCATTAATTATTTCATCCAGATGACTCTCAATTTCAGCCTTTGGAATCCTTTTGCCATTAACGATAACTACGCAGTCTGCCATTTAATATGTATTACAAATATTCGTCCATTACAGAAAGTGCTTTTTGAGCGCGGTCTATTAACTGTTCAACCGCAAAACTATACCCTTTAACCCTAGATAACTTCCTTATACTAAAACTCAAATCTCCCTGTTTATGGTTATTGTGCTTCCATTTCATCGGCATCAGGTTGTCCGGATGCCACAGTAACTTCATCTCAGACTCATTATCCATATCAAATAACCAAAATGGGACTATATGGTCAATTACCCAAAAGCTCCCATAATTACCCCAAGTCATACTATCCTTCATTCTGCTTTCCAGAAGTATTTTTACCTCCCCGTGGTTTAGGCCGATCCATTCTCTTATTTTTATCGGGGTGGCTTGACCCCTAATGAACCGCCTGAAGGCTGACCTTTGAATTATTTTTTTCTTTAGTTTTTGATAATACTCCGTCTCGATTCTCATGTGTGGAACGTTTTTGTATGTTATTTATTCATTTTATGCCTTACTTGCGTGTAATATGTTAATTTACAAGCAATATACACAGCTTTTGATTAAAAACAAATTAATAAATCAAGGCCAAATACTCGTTCCACGGCGGTGAATTAGCACTCAATCTTTATCTTCCCCTCGGACTCTAATTTCTTCAAATAAGCATCACCGCTTTTGTAATTTACAAGATCAGAATAATCAACAAATTCGTACTTCTTTAGCCGATCAGGAACTTCGATTTTACCCCTTTTGTTTACTTTTTCTTCGCCTGCTGGGCCGCCGGGCTGTTGAGATCCAGGTTCGGCTCCCGGTTTATCAACTGCTGGGTTTTCATTATTGTTTGCAGGCTTTTCCGTACTCGGTTCTGTTGTGCTGGCGGGAGGCTGTTCAGCTTCGCTAACCGGCTCTGTAGATGATTCATTTTCGTTTGTTTCGTTATCAAAAATTTCGTCGAATGCTTTATTAAATGCCTCTTCTCCCAATTGAGAATTAAGTTCTGTGATTTGATCGTCGGAAAGGGGTTCGGATGGTTTATTAAATTCATCCATGAAGTCTTTAACGGGAATGGATACACGCTTTCCGGTAGTCCTATCCGAAACTTCTATTGCTCCTTTTTCGTGCATAGCATTAGCAGCATCATAGACCGATTTTGCACCCATGGTATCTACCCCGTTTTTAATATCTTCAAGTGCTTTGTTTTTTTGGCTTTCGCTCATCATTATTCCATCAGAACCCATAATATCAATACCGGTAAGATTTCCATGGTCGGCCATCGTTGATACGAATTCTTTAGTATCTGGGCGGTATCCTTCTTTTGAAAATTCTTTTTTGGTTCGATTAGTTTCTGGATTTCTTTTCTGTACTGGATTCCCGTTTTCGTTTTTAAGGAACCGGATATGACCGTTGCCGTAATCAACGCTGTACCCTTCCGGAAGTGCAAGTCTAATTTTATTAAGCAGTTCGCGTTTCGGTCTTCCGGCTTCGCCATTACTACTCTTCATTGAATTATACTCCGTTATTTTATCCAGAAGGTCGTTGACTTTGGATTGTTTAGAAGGCGCAAGTTCCTCTACAGAAACGCTTGCGCCATCTGGGTTTACATTCCTTTCTTCGCTGACTTTTTGGCCATTCCCTTCGACATTCCCTTCTTTGGGGGCGGCGGCATTTTGGCTTTGGCCTTGCTCTTGAGATTTTTCGGCTTCATTTGTATTTGTTTTTGATGATGAAAAACTTTCTTTGGGGAAGGCTTCTTTTGCCGCATCTACCAAATCTTTTGGCATACCTCCGTCTGTTCCGCCTTCCGGTAACGGGTTGCCTTCAGCATCTATTCCGTGGGCCTGCTGTGCAATTTCTTTTAATAATCCTTCCGATTTTGTTGGATCTTTTTTTATTTCGTCTGCATAAACCCCCTGCACTTCTCCGGACTTGACTTTTTCCTGAAGCAAATCGGAAGCCTCTTTTACTTTATCCGCGTCCGGTTTAATCTCACCTTCTGCACTTTTATTTTCGGCAGGTGTGGTTTTTTTATTCTCACCTTCGGCACTTTTGGAATTTTCGATAACAGGTTCTTCATATTTTTCGCTTTGTGGAAGATGGGATAAAAGTTTCAGCCCGGTAGTAGTTGTCTCTCTTCCGTTTTTTGAATATTTGTAATCGTTTCCAGGCTCAATATCATCAACGTCTTTCGGCTTGCCTATTTCTTTTCCTTCTTTGTCAACTTCCGTAGCCGTTTTGAAAGCCTCCGTTTCCTCCAATGGGAGGTGGGTATTTTGAGACTTGATATTCTTAATCTGATCGTCAGCATCGTTATTCACTTTTTCTGTGCTAATATCCATACCGCCATCTTTCAATTGCTGGGCAGCACGTTTTCTGAAATTCTGAACAGCTATTTCTTTTTTCTGTCCTACAGTTAATGGGAGGCCATCCTTTGTTGTTTCGTTTTGAACCTTCGCCACTTCGTCGGCCATTGTTTTAGTGGCCGCAATGGCTTTATTTGCCTGCTCTTGGGTATATTCTCCGTTAGATAACTTGTCGTTTATCTGGTCAATATATTGGGGAGCCCTTGTCCCTATTTCGTAAAGAGCATCTTTGCCAGATGGGGATGAAAATCCAGACACCACAGCCTTTGGAAGACCAATCAATGTCATAAACAAAGCCTGCTGTGCGAAACTTTTTACATTATCATCAACGGTTGAAGCCTGGGCTTTTTCTGGATTTATTACCTGAGACGTAAAATCTTTTATCTTCTGATCGGCAACCGTAGCGCCGGCAACCTTAGCTCCCATGCCTACGCTTTTGGCCGTTTCTACAGCGAATGTTTTTGCTTTAGGCATTACAACATCAGAAAGGAATTCCTGAGTTGCCTTTTTAGTTGGCGTCTGCCATCCGCTTTCCTCAAACAATTTAAGGGCATCTGGAGCAATACTTTTTGTCACCGCATTTTCAACAAACTTTGTTGGAGAATATCCAATCGCATGAAATATTCCAGCGGTTGTTAATGTAAGAAAACCAGCGATTGCATTTTTTCTTCCTTCCCCAATAGAGGTATTATCGTCAATTAAATTATCAGCTAATTTATGATTAGCGTCATAACTAGTAAGATAAGACGCACCAATTATGCCATAAAGATCAGCGGCCTTTTTGCCTGCTCCAACAAAAGTAGCGGCTCCCGCTGTAGCAGATTCAGCAGCGGCCCATTGCATTAATCCGGGCAAAGACTGGCCAATAAACCTCATTGAACTATTCCAGTTTATTTTGCCATAATCCTCATTGGCTGTTTCCTTGTACGCCTTTCCCTTGTCATCATAAATTACTTTTGTTGGAATGCCAGATTGCCTAGTCCCCTGCAATGCGGGTTGTGCCAGAAATTGATTTTCAACTTCTGCTGTTTTTTTATCACCCAAAAGACTCGCTACGGATGGATTAAAAAGATATTCATTTAAACCAGTTTCAAGTCCTCCGGTAATTCCCCCTTTGGGAACTAATCCCGATTTAAGCATCCCGATACCACTTCCCTCGCTTTCGGCAACAGTATTTATGTATTTCCCAAACTTGTCAATAAATCCGGGATGTTGTTTTTCAATACGGGCAGCGGATTCAAGAACATCACTTTTTGAAATAATCATATTTCGTGGATGCGTATTTGCTATCTCGTCTCCAATAAACCTGGCCGTTTGGGTAATGGCGACGTCTGGAAAGTTATCAATCAGATTATCGGCTTTACCCTGATACAATTTAAGTTCTTCCTGTTCTTTAGATGCTTGCTGGAGCAGAGTTTGATTCTTTGATTTTAAACCTTCCGAAATAAGGTCATTAATCTTCATCTGCTTATTATCAATGATGGCATTAAGACCAGCGCGCTGTCTTTCGTATTGAATATTTCCATTAGGATTCGACAGACCTCCGCGTATTTTTTCAATCTGCTTTCCCAAATCTTCAGCAGCAATGTTTGGTGTAATAGCGTATTGTTTTCCGGAAACTTCAGCCCGTATTTGCGCCTGCATCCCTTTATCATTTGCAGCGGCATTAACAGCAAAATCGTTCATTGTATTATCAATATCGTCCTGCTGCTTTTGGAGGTCGTCAAGTTGCTGCTTTTGCTGTTGGGAAGGACTAAATACAGGAGCGGCCAACGAGCGACCGCCGCTTACGGAAACCAAACTCTGTTCTTTAATTTGATCTATCTGTTTCTGGATTCCGGTTTTTATAAACTGTTTTGCGGAAATGATAGCAGACTGATCCCCATTTTTTACCTGAGTAAGCAATTGGGTTCTTTGCTGATTAATTTTTGGATCGGAGCTTTGCGGAATGGTTTTATTTAAAATGTCATAAGTCTTAGCGTAAAGATTTGACATTTTAGGGCCGCTATTTGCTGCCTGATAAACTTCATTCTGTTCTGGAGTTAACCCGTTTGGATCAATAGGCGCTGTAGCCGGGGGTGCTGCAATATTACCATCTGGAGTAGATGCGGATACGGATTGTGATCCTCCATCTGATGACGTATTCCCACCATCTTTTTTTTTTACAAACTGGTTATATTCTGGTTTATAGGCAAGCGGATCTGCCTCCGGTGCCTTTGGTGGACCTCCGGGTTTATCCGGCTTTTGCGCAACCTGATTATTGTATTCTGGTTTGTACGCAAGCGGATCTACTGTTGATGGAAAATTTTTAGTGCTCATTGATTATCCGATGGCTCTGTTTGTTCTGGCTCACTTTGCGATGTTTCGGGCGGGTTGATAATATTTTCCTGACCCTTTTTAGATCCCCCAATATTATTCATAACCCTTGCTGCCTGAGACATGGCGCTGTAATTTACGGTTCCATTCCTTCCCTGCAATACTAATTCCAATGCGCCGGGGGTTTTAAGCAAGATACGGATCATATCCTCCTTGTTTCCATTAAATCCTCCAGCTTTCCATTCTTTCAGTTTATTAAAGATAAGATCCGAATCTACTTCTTTGCCAGTTTTGGGATCTATGTATTTTGGAAGATAATACGAACTGCCGGCGTTTTTACCAGCTTTGTCTTTTTTGTCCGAACTTATAAACGGAAGTAATTGTCCCGGAGTAACTTTACCCGATTTCGGATTTACAACCGCGCCATTTATGAACTGATACCCCTCTGGTAATTCGTCCATGAATATTGCATTGGATTGTTTTTTACCAGATTCGGTTCCAAGCACTATTCCTCCAGGTGTTATATTATCCACAAAATCATTGTACATTTTTGTAATATCAGTTCCATCCTGCTGAGACTGTTCGAGTATTTTAGCAGTAGCGGCATTCAGATGCTTAACGTAGGCATTTGCTTTCTCCTGATCTATCCCGACTTTTCTGGCTTCCAGTTTAATCTTTTCCTGACCTTGCGCAAGTTTAGCTTGGTCAATTTGATTTTTCATCAAATCCTTATTGACCTTTAATGTACGGGTTACAAATGTTGGCTGACTTGCTAACGCCCATTTAGCCGCAAACTCTGTTTTGGGATCTGTGACAACTCCGTTTTCTATATTAATATGAGGGGCAAATCCGGGTTGACCTTCCTGTAATCCCCGTTCTGTATTATATTGATCAAGTTTTTTATTTGCCGCATCTACAGACTTTGCCATTTGAGTTGGATCTTTACTAAAAAACTTATCAGTAAAGTTGTCTATGCTATCCCTTGCATCTTGATCATTTATATACTGATCTCTTTTAAATTTCAAAACATCATCATAATCACTTGATGTTACATCATAAGAAATACCACTTCCGGGAGAGCCAGCAACCTGACTTGTTCTAGGAGGCGGTATTTTATTTATATCATCAATGGAAAAATCATGCAACTGCTGAAACGGAGTTATTTGACTTCCAAAAGGCAGATCTTTTTGTTTCCCAATCCAATCATCATACTGTTTAATTTTACTGGGTAGAGTTTGTTGAGATTTTTCCTGTTCCAGCTTTTTTAATCCGGCCCAGCGTGTTTGCGCATGAGTAGCTGTATCTTGTAAACCACGAACAGCATCCTGGTATTTTCTGAAACCTTGCGTGTTATTAAAATTTCCACCCCATTCATCATAAGCCTGCTCTACCTTACCCTTAGCTGTATCAAAATATTTTTGATCTTCTGGTTGAATATCACCGGTAGAAACTTCATTATTTAAAATAAGTTGTTCAAGATTATTTCTGTCAGCAACTTTTTGTTTGAATAAGGTAATATTCCTTTCGTTATCCAGCAGGCTGAGGTCCCGCATAGTATTATTAAGCACTCCTAAATTTGCTGGTGCTGAAATATCCGGATTTGCTCCCAATCCCAACCCGGCATCTCCCCTATATTCGGTTAAATTTACTGGCATGTTTACGAATTACCCGGAGTATCCCACGGGCTTGTATTTGATGAGTTATTGAAATTGAGATTCAATGGCTTCAGCGGCGTCTCCACTACATTTGGCGTCCCGGATGAATTAGAAACAGGCTGAGACGAAACTGTCGAAGCATCGGATGGGTTAAGATATTTATTCAACTGCTGCTTGCCTAAAGCAGATCCAGCAGCACCAGCAATTCCGGAAATACCAGACACTTCCATTTGACTAGCTGATTGACGAGCCTGAGCATTAGCCTGAGCCGCGTCCTTCCATGGCGCATCGGTATTATACTGGAACATCTGTTGACGCTCTTCATTTGCATTCCTGCTGGCAGAAACAAAATTATTTATCTTATTCAACCGAAGATTTTCTTTCATTAAAGCCAACCGCTGATTACCGGACTGAGAAGAATCAAAAATTTGAGCAACATTATTTACCGATCCGCCTCCTTTTAAAATAGCATCTATTGAATTTGATTCACTTCGATCATTTCCTTCCTGTAAAAAACGAGAAGCATCCGCAGACATTCCGCCATTAGCCAATTCACTTTTAGATAACGAAAGTTCATCCTGCGTATATGGACTAGCCGTTAATTGTGGACGAGAAGCGGCCAATTTGGAAGCCTCTTTTTTGGCCTGACCGCTTTTAACGGCTCCGTAAATTAAAGTGCCGGCAGAAACTCCGGCCGCAACCCAACTCATTGATTTTCAATTGAATGTGATAAATCGTGTTTCTCAATTATTTCTTCTTCCACGTCTTTAACTGTTTTTTTATCGGTCGGATGGTAGGTTACCCAAATACACTCACTATCTTCTGGAATATACAAAATTCTTCGCGTCCCTGGTTCTGTAATACCAGTGTGCCCAGCTTCGATTCTTTCCCAATGTGTATCATTAATTTTTACATAAGCTACCCCTTTAAGTACCGCGAATTGATGCTGTTTTTTATGGATCTTGCTAACAATAAGGGAATCCGGAGGCATTGTGATTTTTCTTGAATACAACCCTTCGGTAAATCTATGATCTAGTGGGCATCCTATCTGCTCATGCCTCATCATTTCTGACTGCAACCGATCAATAGAATCATTCATCTCATGGGAGATGTTTTTTTCGTAAGCCGATATTTCTTTTGCTCCTTCCATAAATTACCACAATTACCCACTTTTTACCATACCCATAGGCCGTAATGGGTCGTCAATATTTTTAGCATTAAGACGTCTAGAAATAACGCCCCTATTAATTCCTGTTTTTTTAGCCCAGTCATTCACTATCATTTTTATACCACCCTGCTCAATCCATACATTGTTTCTCTTATTTCTAGCCTGTTGCTCATATGTTCCCCATCTGCAATTATTTGGTTCATAATTGCCGTCATTATCTGGATACCTATCAAGACTGTGTATATCTGACGGCTTATTCCCCATATCATTAAAAAACTTTTCAAAAGAATTTTTCCACCGATCACAAACACCTATTCCCCTGCCTCCATAATCAGAATATTTAGTGTTTTTTATGTTATAGCACCTAGATCTCATATTTTGCCAAGCACTATATTCTGGCGTAAAGCATTGATGATGTTTAGAAAATTTCTTTGATAACATTTCCTTATGTGCGCATCCGCACGAATTAGATACACCTCTTCTTAATGAACTTCCAACTATTGTTTTTATGTTCCCGCAATCACATTGGCAAATCCACCTAGCTTGACTATTTTTAACCACATCCGATTGCTTTATAACTAATAGCCTTCCGAATCTTTTACCAATTAAATCTATCTTATTAGAAGGCATTTTTTTCATGAAGTATATTTTTACCAATAAACAGGAGCATCTACTATTTTTTCCAATTCCTGCAAATTCAAAGGCGATAGCCACATCGTTAACCGATTCACTGCGTCATTCCATTCGTACTTAGCTTCTTTCTTTTCTCCCAAAGAGTATTTATTGTTGAACCTTTTTGATCTCCAATCAATCCCGGCAAACATGGATTCTACAGCAAAATCCGGAACCTGAACTTGAGAAGAACAATCAATCCCACTGGATTGATAATTAATTAATAAAAATTCAGGATATTTGCCGTTATAAAAATGATCGCATTTCTTTGGTGGAATATAATACAGTCTCGTGCCGCATTCAGAAATCTTCACCGATCCATATTCGTTAGAATTTATATCATTTAATACGGTTTTATTTCTATTACGTTCTCGATGTCCCCATTCCCAATATCCTAATGGGAAAAAACAACCGCAATGATCTCGGATCAGGTTAATATTATTGGTTGTATTCAATGGACATCCGCAAGGCTTCGTTTCCAGTTTGCATAATTTTTCTTGAAAAGTTTCGGTAACTATTTCAAAATTAGCAACGCTGGCGTTGGCTATAGAGAAGTCATTATTGAAATCATTATTATAGTCTCCATTCTCTCCGAGGAAGTCGTTATACTTTTTAGTTGGCACTTCTCGCCACTTTATCAAATCACCATTTCGGCAGTATTTTGTATAAATTTTTTCAAAATAATCAACCCCGTTTATTGTAAAAACAAGTTTGGTCGTAAATGTGGTGCTATCCAGTTCGTCGCACAGTCCATCGCAATCCGAATGACCGCAATTCCTGTGTTTAGGACGTTCGATGATATTTATCTGACCATTATAGAAAAGAGGCTGAATTTTGCCCAAGCAATCCTCTACAGAGGCCGTGAAAAATCTGGAACAATCATTCGGCAGTAAAATATAATTATACGGAGTTCCCGAAAGAAGGGATTCCCAGCTACTTTGCGTTGACCAAATAGTATTCCAAAACAAATCCTGCCATACTCTTTTCGCAATTATTAAGTAAGATGCAAAGTTTTTCTTCCCGTCTATCATTCTGTTTGAAAGATATTCGGAAGTCACTACCGATAAAGTCTGAGCATCGCACCTACTCATTTCAATTGTGTTTTATCAATTTCTGATTCCAGCACCATATTGGGATTTTCATTAATTGCTTTTTTGACGACGTTGCCTTGGTTAATTTGTTTTTTCTTAACCACGGTATTCGATACAACCCAATCAACCAATGAATCGGGCACTAAGGTATTTTCTCCAATACCTGGTACATAAAATACTCTAACTTTCTGAACATTAAATTCTCCTTTATTATAAAAACGGATATTTCCACGTTCGACAATCCAGAAAATAGTATTCGTTGCCGGCAAAAGTTTTAATTGCCACAATTGAGCAAGATTGCTTCTTTCCAAATCAACACAATCCCCTTCCGGTTTTACAACCTGAATTATCTGGATGCCTACCGAATTCCTGTCGTATAGAAAGGACATATAACTTTCGCCGAACTTGGCTATTCCATCTTTCACATCAACAACCTTGTCAATCAAAATGTCTGGCGAAAATGTTACGATTTCTTCTGACTTTTCCTGACGGATTTCATTATACTTGGCTAAAAACTCATTTTTATAATAATCACCCAATGTAGCCCCGGCAGCAAAGATGAAATCAGATAATTCAAAGAATTGACTATCCTGCTTATAATTGGAGTAGTAGTCATCCATGCAATATTGCGCAACAATTGGTAATGGAGTAGCCATCAGGTATTTGGAGGGAACATTACAGGGTTAGGAGATGGGTTTCTTGTGGTAATCGGTCTGGGATTCGTTGGAGTGGGGATGGATGGGCCCCCACAACCGCATTGTTCAACGAAAAATAGCCTCATATATATTGTTTGGGAACGAAATTATACGATTTTATGGTGAAACTGAAAAATTTTTTATTTCGGTCGCATAGCCCAAACGATCACCGAATTAATCCCCATTGCTGTGAAGATCACGACAATCCATTCTTTCCAGTCATTGCCCAGAAAGGCCCAATAGATAACAGACCCCATATATGGAACCTGGCAAATCGGACAATCGTAAGTAATTTTTCGCAACCACTTTGGCATCCCAATATCTTCAGCCCATCCAGAAACAAAATAAAATATCATTCCATGCCAAGAAAACGATACGTGAATGGACATTATAATCATTGCAACTATTATTCCTTTTTCAAGCATTCCTTAGCGATTAATTGTAAGAAAAAACTTTTGACCGGGAAATAACATCCAATGCAATGAATGGCTCTGCCAGCTCGTTCTGGGTGACCATGTAAAGTATAATAGTAATCAAACAACTTCTGCCATTCAGCATGGATTGCTTTATTGTAAAAAGGCTTTTTATCTCCTACAATAGAAAGAGAGTTTTTTATTTCTTCAATTGTCATATCAAAAACTATTTGAGTGAATAACGCTATTAAAAAAATTACCGACTTTTTTAATTCCCTCGCCAGCTATTGCTATTTTACCTTTAAAATTACTAATATATCCGCTATATGCTATGCCGCGAAAAGCGCGTTTAAATTCCAGAACACTCATTTTCCCAATCATAATATCTTTTAATTGATCAATGGTAACCTCTAACGCTGTCGTAGCATAAAGATAAAGGAGAAGCATCAATTCGCTTTCTGTGCATCCAACCATGGCTGGAGAATTACGAGCCCCCATAATTCCATTCAAAATAGTAGAACACACAACGCGAGAACTTTCGTCCACTTCCCTATGTACGGCATCTTTACTTTGGTCGTATTTCTTTGACCATTTTTTAATATGATACCCCTGTCTCAAAATCTCAAGATCCATGAAATAGGAAGGATGATGCGTTACCCTAGAAACAAGCGTCAGCGATCTTAATATCTCTCGTTCAGAAGTAACAAATAATCCTCTTTCTGCAATTGAAGTGCTCGCCGCAGATTTTTTACCGGCATCCAAAATTGGGAGCAACTCTTTAATATCCGATAGCGCTTTTTGGGATTTATTTATGACAAAGTAAAATTCAAACCCAAGTATAGCCAACACATACATTTTATCCTCAAGCGTACTGCTATCTGCAAATCTTTTAGCCGATTTTTCATTAATGGCTACTCGTAAAAACTTTCCCTTCATTCTTCGCTTTTGTTCATAATCAGCCTTAAATAGTGCCGTATAAACCAATTCATTCAAAACGGTATCTACCGGGGAACTGTTCTTTATTTTTGGCATTAGGAATTAGATTTTATCATGGCGATCATTTTTATTTTCTTTGAATATTCGCTTATAATCGCCTTCAGTTCGTCGCGGGTTGGCTTATACACTATTCTGGCTTCTTCCAAAAGAATTCCGGTTATACCTGGATTTTCCAGTTCAAGCCGTTTTGTATAAGCGGATATGTTCCCATTTTTAAGACAATTACATCCCTCACATTGCACTTTAGCATTCCTTGCATCCCAACGCAAATACAGATTAGATCTGGAAATATAATGCCCACATTGCTGATTCGGCCATCTTTTTTTCGCTCCACAAGTATAACAACCAACCATATCAAACACATCGGCATCTTTCATCCTTATCCATTTGGAAAAAAGAGCATCAGCATCTTCAATAAGTCCGGATAAATCATCACTTATAACCGAATTTATTGGTTTTGAATAGTTTATACTCCAGCAGCGCTTACACATACCTTGCGAAAACAGGTACTCTGGATTACCGCATACTATACATATCTTTTTTTTCCTCTTTACCATACACAAAAGTACATATACTGCACGAAATTAACTTTTTACGTTGAAATAAAAAATATTTCAATAAAACCGTTGTTTTATAAAACTATTGTTTTATGTTTGCGTCCATGGAAGTGCAGAAAAAGAATATTGCCGAACAATTTAAGCGGGTTATTGATGAGCGGCACATTAGACAATCCGGATTAGCAAATGATCTTTTTATAGCCAGATCAACACTTCACAATATGCTTTCTGGAAGAACAGAACTTGGAGAAAAATACAGAATCCGACTCAACGAACTTCTCGGAACAGATTTCGGGAACGAAAAGGAAAACGACTAAACGGTTTATAAAAAAATCAATAAAAACCAATTTTATGTTTACGGATCAAAACGGAGAAATCACAACCGGAGGGGGCATTTCAATTACTGTTATAGGGTTAACATTTATCGGGGCGCTTATTGTTTTGGGAATGTGGGGATGTCCGACCTATAGCGTTTATTCCGCTAAAAAGGCCGGCGAAGCCGTTCTGGCCCATGCGCAAAGCTCCAGAGAAGTAGCAGTCGCCGAAGCAAAAGCTAAGATGGAATCAGCCTCTCTTTTAGCCCAAGCAGACACTATCCGCGCCCATGGCATCGCCCAAAGCAACAAGATCATCGGAGAATCATTAAGAGACAATCCGCAGTACCTACAATGGCTATGGATAGATCAATTAAAGGATCAGCAGCACCAAATAATCTATGTTCCCAGTTCAGGTCTCGGTCTGCCGATATTGGAAGCAAACAGGCTTCAACGGGAACCGACTTCGGAAACGAAATGAGTAACGTTACAAAATCCTAAAATGAAATACGCATTCGCTCTCCTTATTGGTATTGTAGTTTTTTGCGGGATAAAATGGGAATGGACCAGGGCCGCGATTGAAAGATTTGTTGCCCCGAGTTTTGGTACTTGCTACAGATGCCACAGGCCATGGAAATTTGTTAACGGGCATGTTGTATGGTATAGTCGAGATTCTGGAACATTCCCGGTATGTGAAGAATGTTGGAAAAAATCCACACTTGCTGAATTGCAAATATATTTTACAGAGTGTTACCAAGATCAATTATCACAAGGGATGCCCGATGATCACAGGCAGGCCCTTCACGACTCTGTTGAAGTGGAATATTACAGAACCCATCCCAATTTATAAACCCAAAAACTAAAATGATACGCCGTCTTTTAAAAACTATCCGACAATTGCTTTGCAAACATTCGTGGATTGACAAGGGATTATCTTATTCCTTTCCTGGATTTTATTTTAAGGAGCAGCGGTGTACCAAATGCGATAAAACTAAGCAGATTTCCATCAGAAATTAAAGCCATAAAAATGCAACCCCAAAGCCACAACATGGGCCCATTAACACTTGAAAAAGCAATTGACAATCCCCATTATTTATACGATCTTTCAATAGAAAATATGGAGGAAAGAAAAGAAAAAAGACAGCGTTTCGATACCGTGAAAAAACTGGCAGCATTTATAGGAGTTCCCCCCGATGAAATTTACGACAAAAGAACTGTGGGAAGGAAAATATTCGGCCCCAGACATCAAAGATGGTATGCTGTAAGAATTGCTCATTAAAATAAAAAATCATTTTTATGCAATACGCCTTATGCTTCTTAGCCGGAATAGTCGCAGGTATTTGGTTTATAAATGTTTGTAGACGGGCGAAAGACTATATCAGCCAGATTAAAAAATACCTCTAAATATCTCGACACTGAGGCGTTCTATAATAATTAAAAAAAATAAATCAATGTTTAGCTTTTTCAAAAAGAAGATTACTGATTGGGAATCGGTATGGAAGGATAAAGGAGAGTTTGAAATTATTCTCAGCGCTCTCAGCGATCCCAGCGTAGACCCAACGGCTTATTATGAAATACTGTACTCTCCAAGTACGAGGAAACTTAAACTTGTAACATCCGGATTCCATCCAAAAAGCCACAGTATGTATAAAAAAGCCTGCGAAAAATTGAGGATGGGAGAGTTAGCCAAAATTATCGGAATGGTGTAACGTTACGGAATTATTAAAAAAGCAATTGTTATGAAAGACGACGATTTAATGCCATGGGGAAAATACAAGGGTGACAAGATGGCTAACATCCCTCCGGACTATCTGCTCTGGCTTCTGGATAATGACAAATGTTCCGGGGAAGTAAGGAAATACATTATGGACTGTAAGGATTTCTTGGTGAAGGAAATTGAGATGAATAAAAAAAGAAGGAAATGAATACAATACAAGAGCTTTCTAAGAAGATTAACGACAATGCTACCGAAAAGGGATTTTGGGGTAATGGAGTTGATATACCGGAAAAACTGATGCTTATCGTAAGTGAGGTTTCTGAAGCAATGGAGGCGGATCGGAAAGGGCGTTTTCTTGGAGATGGACCGAGAATGCACGAAAGGGAGTTTGAAACTCCGGATCAGTTCATTGAATGGTTCAAAGCGAACGTGAAGGATACTTTTGAGGATGAACTTGCGGACGCTGCTATCCGGATTTTTGATTTAGCCTTTCAGATGAAAATTGATCTTGACTATCATATCCGGGCAAAAATGAAGTATAATAAAAATCGGGAGTTTATGCACGGAGGTAAGAAATATTAACCCCATCCCCCTTACCGGGGAACAACTAAAATAAAAGAGATGAGCAAATACTGGCTAACGCCAAAAGGAATTTACGAAAAGCTGGATGAAGAATTTTGCTTTGATTTCGACCCATGCCCCTGTCCGCGTCCGGAAGGATATAATAGCCTACAAATGGATTGGGGAAAATCAAACTATTGTAATCCTCCGTTTCGGAAAACTGATGGGAATACCGATGGTCCTACTGCTTTTGTAAGAAAGGCTATTTCGGAAAAGGCTAAAGGAAACTCGACCGTGCTGATGATTCCAACACAATCCTATGTTAATCTTCTTTTAGAAGCCGGGGCAGAATGCCGATCAGCGGGGCGTGTAAAATGGCTGGAAGCAGAAACAGGGGAACCGCGTAAAGGGCCGTCACCAATAACCTGCTTTATTCTCAAACCATAATCTCCCCCTTACCGGGGAACAACTTTAGGATTTTAAAACAAGGAAATAAAAGAGATATGAAACAATACGAGATACTTCTAAGCCATCAGGGAGGCGGTAAATCTAACCTGGTTAGGGTTATCGTAGAAGCAAAAAACCAGAAAGACGCTTTTGCTATAGCAGTGCAGTCAATGTTTGACGAACTAAAAATACATAAAATCTCCGTCAAGGAACTTGTAGAACCATTTCAATACCCACAACCTAAACCCACCCAGCCATGAAACTCTTAACCCTCGCCTTCCTCCTGATCTCATCCGCCTGTTTTTCGCAAAGGGAAACAAAGGATAGTGTGGAGTTGGATAAATGGGATAGCGTAACCGCTCCAAATGTTCCAACATTTAGACGTTTGCCACGGCGTGAAGATCCATGCTTGTGCATTTGCTTTTATTACGATTGGAATGGGAAAAAGATGGTACGATATAATCCTAAGAAAATTAAAACCCCCGCAAAATGAAACAATTAAGTAAAGAAGAAAAGCTGACAGCATACAGTTTCGCGTATTTGAGCGTACTGTCCGGAATGCACGCCCTGCTAAATTATGGATACCCCTGTGTATGTGATAGTTTATCTAAATGTGTGTATTGCTTGATAAAAAATTATTGGCAGGATACTAGTTGTGTGCTTGATTATTTCCCGGAGTTTGCAAAACAGAAACCAAAAGGAAAGCGTCAAGGTGAATATTGGTGGGACACAGACCCCTCCGGCAACCTCTCCCGCCTCCGTGCAATCGAAAGAGCAATTAGGATTGTTGAAAAAAGTAAAGTATGATAATGTCGGTTCACTTTTCCAGAAATTCAAGGCCATCGGAATACGTTGATAATCCGGGAAGGGCAATATTTAAGAAAGGTGATACTTATCGGAGCGGAAGCATTCAGGGAAAAATAGTATTGCATGGCGTTGAAAATATCGGCGGCATCCTGCAAAAGTTCATTGAGGTGAATATTGAGGTTGACGAGCCTTGGATAGAGGTCATGCCAAAGCAGGAACCTAAGAAAATCGAGAATGCCTGGGATTCCTGGGTAAGATCAGAAAAGCATCTGCCACCTCTGAGTTTGGAAGAGATGCCATCATTTAAGCAGCACACTTATTTGGAAATACAAACTGAAACACCAAATTTTCACGAAAAGTAAATAAGGAATTATGGGATTAGGGTTTAAGCTTTTCCAGTTTTGCGGCTTCGCGGATAAGAATTTCAATCATGGATGCCTGGCTGCGAGTATTCTTATCGGCCAGCTTTTTGAGAAGGGAAAGGGCGTCCCGCGATAAGGCAAAAGAGGTTCTTTGTTTGGGCATAAAAATTATTTCATAGTTATGTCTATATGTGGTAACTTTACGGTAAAGGTAATAATTAATATTTAACTGGCATAATGCTCACTTTTAAGCGCAAATTAATTTTAACCCACGGGCAAGCGAACCGCATTGATTCGTGGATTGGCGCATGCCGAGTTGTATACAATTTATGCATCGAAATTAGGCGGGAGGGGTATAAAAATCGGGGCATTACTGTCCACAGATTTGAATTGGATGCACAACTTAAGACCATCAAGCATATAGATTGGATAAAGGATGTACCACACGAATGCTTATCAACTACAGTTGAGGTAATGGATAGGGCATATCAGAGATTCTTTAAAACGTTTAAAACCGGAGGCGGATTTCCGCGCTTTACTAGCAAAAAGAAATACAACTCGATTCGATTTAAACATGCGCTTTATGTGAAGGGTAATTTTGTTAGGATACCTAAGATTGGGTATATGAAAATGGTTAACGATTCTGCTATTATTGGAGATATTAAAATAATAACTGTCAAAAGAGAATTGGGTGCGTATTACGCCTGTATCACGACGGACGCTGTGAAATCCATTCAAAACCAGGACGAGAGCCAAGTCCTCGGAATTGATATGGGTATTGCGCGACTGTTAACCGATAGCCAAGGCGGTTACGTTGAGAATCCTAGGCACTATCGGAAGTACGAAAAACGGCTAAGAATTGAGAACAGATCGTTATCCCGAAAGAAACGATTTGGTAAAAACTGGATAAAGCAGGCAAAAAAACTTAGCAAACTGCACCGTAAAATAGCTGCCGTTAGATCAGACTTTCTTCAAAAAGAAAGCACTCGAATTGCTAAGAGTTTTCATACTGTGATAATAGAGGATTTGAATATCTCGGGCCTAAAACGGGGGAATGTTGGTAAGAGTATTGGGGATGCCGGATGGGGGTTATTCCGAAAAATGCTTGAATATAAAACACAGGTAATCGCAATTGACCCGAGGTTTACATCACAAACCTGCAATGATTGCGGAGAATGTGATAAAAAATCGCGGATCAGCCAGTCAGAATTTGTCTGTACCGCTTGTGGAACCAGGAGTAACGCCGACGAAAATGCGGCCAGGAACATATTAGACCAGGGCATGGTCATTATTCGTAAACGTGGGGTTAGAGCCCGAGCGTAGAGTAAAAAGCTGGCAATCAGCATGTCAGAGATACAGGAAGCAGCTAAAAATTCTTAAACCAATTAAGTATGAATCAGAAAGAAATCCAGGAAGCAGCGGAAAGGGAATATCCGCAAGATGGTAAGATAAATAGTCTTTCTGCTTTTCAGATATGCAGGCAACAAGGGTACATCTCCGGATTCCAAGCCGCCCTCAATTCCGATACAGTAAAGGGAATGGCAGAGGCGTTGAGGGATATTATAAAATCATATCATACCATGTCCATGAAATGGGATCATATCAAGCAAGCGGAAGCCTCCCTGAACAATTACAACAAATCAATTAAAACAGTATGAAACAATTACCGTCAAAGCAAAATGAAGAACGTCATAAGGGGTTGAAAAAATACAAGATACAAAAGGTGAGTTTAGAGAAACTATTAGCCGCCACCGCCCCCGCATCCTCCCTTCCTGAAGGGGAGCAGATGGAGATATGGGAGGAGGTAGCCCGTAACCATACCGGTGGAATAAATGAATCAGGGCTAAAACATCTGCTTGAACACTTTGTAATCACCCGTAAACAGTAAAACAATAACAGCGATGCTCACTTTTAAACGAAAATTAATACTCACTCAGGCTCAGGCGAACAGGCTTGACTCCTGGATAGGCGTTGCGCGAATGGTTTATAATATGTGCTTGGAAATCAGAAAAGAAGCATATAAAAACCAGCAGACAACGATTCATAGATTCGAGCTGGATGGCCAGTTAAAAACAATCCGGGATATTGATTGGGTTGCCGATGTTCCCTTCGATGCGCTTTCGGATGCTATTAAGCGTATGGACCTGGCTTACAGGAAATTCTTCTCTGGGGGTGGATTCCCTAAATGGGCCACAAAAAGAAAATATGCATCCATTAAAGTTCGGCATAACATATCTATTAAAGACCGGTATATCAAACTGCCAAAAATTGGGCTCCTTAAAATGGTTAAGGACAGCCCTGTTATAGGTAAAATAAAAACCGTTATTGTCAAAAAAGAGGTTCATGGATACTTTGTTTGTATAACCACAGATGCTGTTAAACAGATTCAAAACCAGGATGAGAATCAAATCCTTGGTATTGATATGGGAATCGCACGCCTTTTTACGGATAGCAACGGAGTACATTCAGAAAATCCTCGTCACTTAAAAAAGTATGAAGACCGTCTGCGGATCGAGAACCGATCGCTATCGCGTAAAAGTCGAGGTGGTAAAAATTGGGTTAAGCAGGTTATTAAGTTAAGGCGACTTTATGTGAAAATATCATCCGTTAGGGCTGATTACTTACATAAAGAATCCACCTCTATAGCCAGTAAATTCAATACAGTTATTTTGGAGGATCTGAATATTGTTGCGATGTCTAAGAATCGTAAATTAAGTAAACATATTTTAGATGCTGGCTGGGGTTTCTTTAGGCAAGCGTTGGAGTATAAGACCAACGTTATTGCTATTGATCCACGCTATACCTCCCAGATTTGCAGTCACTGTGGAGAGAAAGACAAAAAATCACGCATATCGCAAGCCGAATTCATCTGCACATCCTGCGGCGCAAAGAGTAATGCGGATTACAATGCGGCAAAAAACATATTAGATCAGGGCATGATCATTATCCGCCAACGTAAAGCACGGGCTTATGCGTAGGGTAAGAGGCTGAATTTCAGCATGTCAGTATCAGAGAGGTCGGGAAATTTTAATAACAAAAAAAACTTCAATAATGAATACAAACGACGAACCCAACGAATCCGAACCACCCCAACCCAAAGAAGGGGAGAAAGAAGTCATCGAAGAACTGACTTTAGCACTGGCCGAGGCGCATCAGGAGAAAGAATCATTTGCCACCGGATTTGCTGAATGGGTTAAGGGTCGAAAATTCATAGCCGCATATAGTCATGCCGGGGCTACCGTATTAATGGACGGAGGGGCGCTCATAACGGCGTACAAATCAACTATAGAAAAGGAGGGAAGCCGTGGACAGTAAGCTGAAAGAATATATGCAGGAGCATTTCGATTTCCGGAGCCTGAAGAAGGTTGGCGTTTTTTCTGCCGTGAAGTTCAATGACTATGAAGAGCAGGCTAAAAGGGTTTGCGAACATTTGGGCCTCAAATCTATTTACGATTACCATAAAATACTCTGGGGTGTCCGCTGTCATCTTTCGGTAACAAATGACCCCAATGGATTCCGGCCTTTTATCACAACTTTTGGAATGTTAAAATCTACTGACGAAGCGAAAGTAATTGATATAAAAAGGGAAAAGGAGGGAAAGAAGATATGAACAAAAAGGACCGGGAAATAATATTCAACAAGTTCGGTGGCCGCTGCGCTTATTGTGGCTGTGAACTTCAGAAAGGATGGCATGTGGATGAAATAAAACCTATCCGCCGGAATTACAGGACAATCCCGGGCAGATGGAGTGATGGGTATATCCGTGGCATGACCGAGAATCAAATGAACACAAAGGGCATAAAATGGATTCCGCCACGGACGGTTCCCGATGGCTGCACTTACCCGGATAGGCTGCACATAGATAACCAGAATCCGGCCTGCGCGTCTTGCAATATCAATAAGCACTCCGCTACCTTGGAACAATTCAGGGATCTTATAACAAATTTCATCAGATCGCTGAACCGGGATAGCACCCAGTACAAAATTGCCAAACGGTTTGGTCTTGTTGTGGAAGTAGAAAAGCCGGTAACATTTTATTTTGAAACCTATAACCCCCGCCAATGATCACCCCCCTCACTACTCCTTACCGCCGCAATAAAATGAGTAACGTTACCTTCGCCACATATCCGATACCTGTCGTAGTTGAGGGGGATAAGGATGGTTATTTGCTTTACGTTTCTGAATCCGGAACCTATGAAAACGATATTTGGACAATAGTTTTATGCGATGGAGGAAATGTTCGCCACTACAATACTTCTCAGGTAAAAATATTTCATAACTTAACTTTTGGAATAAAAAAATGACACAGATAGCCGCCATAGCCACAGCGTTGCTCAGGGGAGAGGTTGTAAGCATCAAGACAGCATTCGATCAGTTTGGTTGTTCGAACGCCCCCAGGGAGATAGGAAGGGCTATAGAGCGAAAGTTTGGGGTCCGTGTTAGTAAAACAAAGGTGAACTTTAAATCCAGATATGGAAAGGCTGGTATCTATTTCCAGTACCGTCTAAATTTTACAGATTACAATAAACCCGGAATTGAAAAAATGAAAGAGTATGTTTTACTCCATCAAAAGAAGCAGGGGAATAATACGGAAAAAATAATTAAGAGCAAGTATAATCAGCCGGCTTTATTTTAATTTTTTTGTTTAAATAAAATTCCTACATTTAATATCTCTTTAAAAAAGACATTTATATGTTTGCAGCTACATAATCTTATTAAAATTTTGTAATTTGACCGGAAGCCTATTACAAAATGGCCGTTCATCGTAAAAAGTGAACCCGTGCCTCATCTTCTTCCGGGGATGAGGTTTTTTTATTTTTATCATCGTCCTATATTTATTTAATGGCGAAAGATCCGGCTTTTTTATTTTATTCAAAGGATTGGCTTCAAGGAACATCATCCATGATGCCAGAAGAAAAGGGGGTTTATATAGACCTATTATCCCACCAGCACCAGGATGGAGATTTACCTTCTGATACAAAAAGGCTTGCCAGAATGGTTGGGTTATCGGAGGATTGTTTTATCCCAATATGGACTGTTTTGCAATTAAAATTCAAGCCGAAGGGTAACCGTTTGGTTAACCAAAAGCTAACCAACATAATGACCGAACGGTTAACCAAAGGGGCAACCAATAAGGTATCTGGAACTTTCGCTTCAATTATCCGACTTGGAAATTTTTCGGACGAAATAAAATCAGAATTGAAGAAATCATTCAAAATTGATGATTTTTTAACCGAATCTGACCGTTCGGTCAAGGAACGGTTAACCGATTGGATAATGGAACGGTTAGGTGTTCGGTTCAAAAGCATTGCAACTGCAAATGGAACTGTAAATGGAAATATAAATACAGATATAGGGACTGTTATTTTTGATATTGAAAAATACCTAAAGGAACATCGGAGCGATTTTGAGATAGTTTGCATCGCTACTCATAAAACAGAGCAGGAGGGGTTACTCATATTAACGAAATACCATCTCTGGAATCAGGAAAACGAAAAATACCCCAAAACCCCGCTTGCCCTTATTGCCGGATTTAGAAAATGGCTTATGAACGAAAATAAATTTTCAAATGGAACCAATCAGCAATCAGTTGGAAAAAATGGTAAATCAACTGGACTCCAGCAGGCAATTGCAATGCTCAAAAAAGATCTTGAGTCTGGAACCTGAAGAGCAATTGATTTTGGGGTTAAAATACAAAAGCAGAACATTCGGATTTATGAGTTTGTCCGAAAGGACTAAGTGGGCGATTGGGCTTCTTGCTAAAATTAGCGTTATCACTGGATGGTCGGTTCCAGAAAATGAGGCACTTAATATTTTGGCAGATCAATTTGAAAAAAAACTTTTTGAATCTTTCCAAAATGTTAATCCAGATGAAGTTGAGTATGCGTTTAGAAACAGGAGTAATGAAGTTAAGGATTGGGGTAAAAATCTAAATTTATCTCTGGTGGATGATGTTATGATTCCGTACCTAGAAAAAAGAAAAATTATTAGTCAAATCGAAGAACAGCAAAAAGTAAAACAAATTGAGGCTACAGTAAAAGAGGACTTATCCGAAAAGGCAATGATGGAATGGTGGAAGGATGTTGAAAAGCGTGTTTGCGTTAGTCATTACAGGATGGAATTTATGCCAGTGCCTCTTTACGAATGGATGGATAAACAGGGTGGAATAAATAAAACAGCAAAAGAAAAAAAAGGATATATTCAAAGAGCAATTTCATTTAGGTTAAGCCAACTGGCAGATGCTTATGAAAGAGAAGGAACCCAGGCAGCCAAAAACGAATTGTGGAAGTTTAGGGACATGAAAAATGCTGGTGTTTTGGAAGGATTGGAGGTGAAAAAAATAAGGGACATAGCGAAGAGGATTATTATACACGAAATGATGTCAAGTGAAAACAATGCCTGAGATAGTTATTTGGCTAGGAACACAGCAGGTTGATTTATTTGAAAAAAAATCAGAGGAATATATTTCAGCATTTTGCCATAATAAAGCGATAAGAAAAATAATGTGCGACTATTATAATATCCTACTGGTAACAAAAAAAATAATATCCATTGAAAGTACAAGTCCGGAATATAAAAAAGCATTAAAGGATGACGAAAAGGAGTTTGCTAAGGGCAGACTTGATACTGCCGGACGCTTTCAGCTTTGCAAATGTCTTCATGTATTATCCTATCATAAAACAATTTAATGCCAATAAACTACAAAAATTATCCCGTCAACTGGAAAACAGAAATACGTCCTGAAATTCTGAAACGGGACAATAGCTGCTGTAAGTTCTGTGGGGTGGAAAATTACAGCATAGGTTACCGGGACAAATCGTATATATGGCATAAAATTGAAAAGTCATTCGCTGGGGATATGGATGCGGAGGATGCGGAGGATATGGGCTTTAAGGTCATTAGGATCGTTTTAACGGTAGCCCACCTGGATCACGACATAAGCAACAACGACCCGGTGAATCTGGCCGCCTTATGTCAGAAATGTCATAACAGGCACGATATAAAAAACCGCATTCATAATCGGGCGACAAAGAAGGGGCAAAAGAGAATATTTGACTGACTATACAATCGTATCTATTATTTTATATTTTAAATCAAATGAAAAAATCAACCGTAGGATTGCGCGGATCGTCAAGCAGTAATTTTCATGCAGAAAGATGGACGCTGATTGTCCCAAGAATTATCAGAGAATACATGGAAAAAGGATTTAGGTATTACGATACCGAAGATGGAAAAAAATATTTAGCAGATGTGTACGATACAAAACTTGTTCCACCAAAATCAAAAGCGATTGCCCCATCTCTTGTAAATAAAACAACACGGGAGCGTAAATAAAATGGCTACAAATACAATCAGGATAAAAATTAAAAATGATGAGCACTTGCTGGAGATAGCAAAAGAGTCTGTTCATATTTTGCAGAATCTTTTGTATGCTGAAGAGTTTTGGGGTGAACATTTCGGAGTGACTGCCAGGGAGTGCAGAAATGATTGGAGAGAAAAAGCGCATGACTTTCTTTACCGGATTGACGAAAATAATAAACCAAATCATGATGCAAAATTGGACTGACTTTTTTGGGATCACATTTGTTATCAACTTGCCGACAAGAGACGATAGACGAATGGATGTTATTATGGAGATGAAAAGATTCTCAATTCCATTCACCCTTTTTATGGCCGAAGAATACGGAGATGGTAAGCGTGGTGTGTACGAAAGCCTTTGCTCTATTTTCAAACATTGCATCCGTCACAAAATTAAATCAGCTTTGGTTTTTGAAGATGATGTACGTTTCCTTGTTGACCCCAACGAGCACATGCAAAAATGTATTGATGATCTTCCGGAAGATTGGGATATGCTTTTCTTAGGGGTAAATATTCCGCATCCAGAAAATGCCAAGCCATATACAGAGAATTTACTTTCAATAAACAGGGGTCTTGCGCTGCATTCTGTAGTGTACAGTTTAAATGCGATGCAGAAGATATTGGATATGCCAGAGCCGTTTACTCCGATTGATTTGCAAATAGCCAACAGGCTTCAATCAGTGCTGAAATGTTTTTGCACCTATCCAATGCTGTGTACTCAAAGACCGGGTTTTTCTGATATTGAGGGGACGACTGTTGATTATTCTGTGTACCTAGAAAATAGATTTGAAAAGGTGAAAAATTTTCATAAGTTATGAACAAGTTTAGTTTAGCTATCACAAATTGGAACAGGGATGAAATGCTTATGGAATCTTTTGCTCAGGTTTTAAATGACGAAAGAATAACTGAGATAGTTATTTTGGATGATCATTCGGACAATGAAATTTACGAGTCCGTAAAATCAAAACTAGAACCACTAAAACCAAAAGTAAAATTATTCAGGAACCCAATCAATATAGGGATGGCGCTTGCAAAAAGAAAAGCAATAAGCCTGTGCGAAAATGATTGGGTAATAATCTTTGATTCCGATAATCGTTTAAATATTGACTATGTTGACTCGGTAGCAAAATTGCCGCTATCCAAAAATGTTATTTACATGCCAGAATGGGCGATGCCGACATTTGATTACAGGCAGTACCGTGGAATTATTTTTGACCGGGATAATATCAAAGAATTTCTTAACAGACCAATGTTCTCGGCGCTTCTGAACACCTGTAATTATGTTGTCCACAAGGAAACTTACCTGTACAATTACGAACACAATAAGGAGGTCCATCAAACAGACACGATATGGCATCTATACTCACACATGCGAAGAGACGGACAGTTTTTCGTAGTACTCGGAATGAATTACATGCATCGCACGCACTCGGGATCGGGATGGCTATCCGAAGCCGCATACAATACTGTAAAGGGAAATGAAATACTGGAATTAATAAGAGCATTATGATTACGACAAGGTTATTTGGAGGAATGGGAAACCAACTTTTTCAATCGGCCATGGCCATCAGCTATGCCAAAAGAATTGAATGCGAATTTCATATACCAGACCATACCGAAAACGATTCTATATGGCCCCCAACCATTACACACCTTACAAATAAAAATTTCAACCCATCTCTTCAGACATATTTGGTTCAGGAACAAAAGCATTCTTTTAACGAGATACCAAAGTATGAGTGTCAAAAAATGAATGTTATTTTTTCTGGATACTGGCAATCCCACAAGTACCTGGACGATTATAGAAAAGAAATATTGTTGGCTTTTAATATTCCGTGGACTTTAATGGAGAACACTTGCGGGGTACATATACGCCGGGGAGATTATTTAAAATACCCAACCAAACATCCGGTAATCACAAAAGAATATCTTGACCGGGCTATTTATCAAATCATTGATGAAGGCGCTGACATGCTTATTTTTTTTAGCGATGATATGGAATGGGCTTCCGATTATGCAGCAATGATGCCACACAAAATCCGCTATACCATTTCAACCGAAAGAGATCCGATTAAAGACTTGTCGCTACTCTCTTCCTGTAACCATCAGATAATTAGCAATAGTACCTTCGGATGGTTCGGAGCGTGGCTGAACCAGGCTGAAAACAAGGTTGTGATTACTCCGCATGAAGATGTTTGGTTTGGCCCAGACAACCGACACCTGGATGTCTCAGACCTTTTACCTAAATCATGGCATAGAATTAAATATTAAACATGAAATACTTATTTTTTGTTATTGCTTTTATTGCGTCATTATGTTTATCATTCTTTTTAGGAACCCGATTGTCGATAAGGGATTTGGTAATTTTTATCACCCTGTATGCGACACTTCTATTCTTTTACACACAATGGCTTATTTTACTTTTTAATAAAAACAAACCATGAAATACATAATGTTAATGCTTTTTGTTATTGTTGTTGGATGCGGAAATATTCCCGACAAGCCGGATACGCTAGGAAAATCTATTGATTCTCTTGTCGTGGCCACTAAAAATCATCTTCTCATTGAGGAATTAAATTCGGGGTATAGTAACGCATTAATGCAATCTGCTTTTTATCTTCATTCGAATCGCGACAGTGGGCTTTATTATCTGGGCGTGGCTGAGGGGTACTCCGAATCAATTCATACAATTACAAACTGGAAATAATGAAATACCTATTAGCTGTTGTTATTATTAGTTTTTTGGGATGTTCTACAGTAAAGAACAATTCCTTTCCGCGTATCGTATCAAATGGATGCGGAACATTTGCCATCCAGATTAGGCAGAACATTGATAATAAAGATACGGTTTACTCATATCTGGGGGTGAAGCAAAACACCATTGTCAACCATTGTGGTGTAATATGGGGCGGCTTACTTATATCCGGAACTGGGTATTCCTGCTCGGAAGATACAATCTCTGTTCGGTATATAATTAATGCCCACCATGCGAAAGTTTGGAGTGATATTAAGGACACTATTTATGATGCGGGTATTAGCCATGAACTTGTGTTCAAAATTCAGCAGCAGGCATTTTCCGTATTAAACAGCTACATGAATAGGATTAATTCCGATAAGTCATTTAGCGATTCCGTAACCGCCTGCCATACCTATAAGCCATGAAAAAACTATTCCTTATACTACTTGTCGTTATTATTGGATGCAAAAATTCAGATAATGAATATGAGCGGGGATGGTATAACGCCTGCTATTACGTATCATGGAAAAGTAATCATCAGGCGGAACTTCCTTGTGTTGCGCTGAAAGATTTTACAAGAGAGCATCCGGAAATAAATTCCAGCAATGCGGATTCTTTATTTAATGCGCGGATATTTTGTGGTGATCACCCATACCATGATTTAGATTCACTCATTCAAGGCAGGGGTGACACGGCGGGATGGGGAGATAATAGTGGACGTAGCTATTGGGATTCATCAATAAATAATAAATCAGTTCTTTCTGGATTGATTTCAGTGGGAACGTCCGATACCGCATTCGCCACTTGGCTTGGTCCTGATTCGGTAATGTTTGTTTTGGGGCACGGAATGTTCAGGGATACAACAACAATTACTAATCCAACACATAAGTATAATAAATGAAAAATCTTTCAGAATTAGCTCGTAAATATTCCAGCGATAAGAGTGATCATAATTATATGCCGTATTACGAAAAGCATCTGCCAAAGGATTGCAGGAGTCTTTTGGAAATTGGGGTCAAAGAAGGAGCTTCGATGAGAATGTGGCGAGAGTTTTTTCCAAATACCGAATTGTGGGGAATGGATTTATTTATTGAGTTCCCGGAGCCGACAGATATAGATGCGAATTGGATAAAAGGAAACCAGTGTGACCACGAAATACTTTATAATATCAGGCATCATGTTCAGCCGCAAGTAATTTTGGATGATGGTTCTCATAATGTTCCAGATCAGTTAGTTTCTTTTTTTTCACTTGCTGGATGCTGCGAACTTTATATTATAGAAGACCTGCATACCTCGAATGATCCGTTCTACAGACAGGGGCTCCCGTTTGAACTTACCCCATTGGGGATGATGAAGTCCGGAAAATTCCCATTGCCATTCGATTTGTACGACGATAAAATTGCTTTCATAAAAACAAAATAAAATGCTCATCGACTTTGTGGAAGTTGTTAAAAGAAGGCAGTTGAAAATCACCGGTATTATCCAAGCAGGGGCCCACTTCGCGGAGGAGTATGAATCCTATAGATCATTGGGGGTAAGGAACTTTGTTTTTGTTGAGCCATGCAAAAAAGCATTTGCGGTAATGGCTGATAAGTTCTCAAAAATAAAGCATGACCCAAATAACGATTCCATTGTGGCTGAGTACAATAAAGCATTGGCTGATTATTATGGGAAAGCAACCATGAGGGTTGAAAGAAGAAATAATGGGCAGAGCAATTCTCTTTTGAATCCAAAGCTACATCTGAATTTTTACCCAGATATAACATTTGACGAAACAGAAGAAGTGACCGTAATGAGAATGGATCAAATGGATATTGACTTTTCTTTTTTTAATACACTTGTGATGGATACGCAGGGCAGCGAACTTCGGATACTGAAGGGTGCTGGAGATAAATTAAGGCATTTCGACATTGTATATTCCGAAGTAAACACGGCAGAACTCTACGAGGGGTGTGCTCAACTGAATGAGATGGATGAATTCCTTTCCGATTTTGATCGGGTAGAAACAGTAATGACAAACCAATTTTGGGGAGATGCTGTTTGGATTAGAAAAACAATTAACCAATGATCCAAGTTCCGCATTACTGCCAGATTCCACATCCGTTCGCTTACCCGGAAGGAAATTCGATTCCATTTGAACAGTGGTTGTTTAATACTTTTAAACCAGAAGACGAAACAGAGCGCCAATTCCTTCCAATATTTTGGACGGGTGGGTATGTTGCGCATAAATACGGGTTGGATCTGTATTATATAAAACTCCTGCAATCTTTTTTGGATACACTGGATAAGAAAACAAAAATGTATACAGTCGTTCAGTACGATGACGGTATCCTGAACGACATTTCTGGGCTGGATATAAAGGTGTACGCCATGTCCGGTCCTCGGGTTGACTACGCCCTTCCTTTGCTTTGTCACCCACATCCCTATACCTTTCCAGATGTAAAAACAATCTTTTGTAGTTTTGTTGGAAGGCTTACTCATCCTGTCCGTGGGAAAATTGTAAATGAACTTTCAAATAAGCCTGGTTATTATATTTCATGGCAAAAGCATTCCACTTACGAGTACTGCCGAATCCTTGCTGCATCTAAATTTGTTTTATGTCCTCGCGGGTACGGGTGGAACTCTTTTCGGATTGCAGAGGCTTTGCAGTACGGGGCTATGCCTGTAATTATTTCGGATGAATATATTGTCCCTCATCCCGGAAATCCAATTGACGACTTTGTTGCTGTTAATATTCCAGAACTTAGTATATGTATTATTGATGATGTCATTAGGCTCATTGATGATAAGGGACAGTACTCGGCAGAAGTTTGCAAAATGGCTTACTCAAAATATTTTACTTTTGAAGCAAACAAAAAATTAATCATACAAGATTTAGGAAATGAATAAAATAATCAAAAGCGGTACTGCTACCTATAAAATAGACTTAACCGGCAAAAAAATAGGCCGATTGAGCGTCATTAAGTTTTCTCATTCAAGGCTCTATGGTAACAGAAAGTTAGGTATATGGCAGTGCTTGTGCGAATGTGGAAATATTGTTAATGTTACTGGAAAATGCTTGCGATCTGGGGAAAGCCAAAGTTGTGGATGCTATAGGGATGATATGCGATTAGAATCCGTAAAAACACACGGGCATTCTGGCGGAGGAGAATTGAGATCAGAGTATAATACTTGGCAAAATATAAAACAAAGATGCTCAAACCCAAATAGGAAATGCTCTCAGCACTATGTTGGAAAAGGAATCAAAGTATGTAAGCGCTGGTTAAATTCATTCGAAAATTTTATCTCCGACATGGGTCCAAAGCCATCTCCAAAACATACTATTGAAAGAAATAGAAATAATCTAGGATATAGTCCTTCTAATTGTCGATGGGCCACTAGAAAAGAACAATATAGAAACACTGGTAGAAATGTTTGGATTACATATAATGGTAAAAAACAAATTTTAACAGACTGGGCTATTGAATTAAATGTCCCATTAAATTCGATTAGCTTTCATCTAAAGAAGGGTGTTCCCTTTTCTGAACTTTATAAAAGATATATTAAATGAATATTCCAGTATTGAATATAATCCATTTACCAGAAAGAATAGATAGACGAGAGTTGCTTGATCGGGAATTGATTACTCAGTCAATTACTAATTTTAAAATATGGAATGGCATCCGAAATCAGCAGGCCGTCTTTGCTGGCATCAGCGCAGCTCATAAACAAATAGTCCGTTATGCTAAAACCGTGAGAGATAAGAAGGTCATGATAGCGGAGGATGATATAAGATTTACTTGTCATGGAGCCTTCCAATATTTCCTCGACAATGAACCAGAAGATTACGACCTGTATCTGGCCAGCATTTACATGGGAACTTTAAAAGAAGATAATACCGTCCATGACTTCTCGGGATTGACGCTGTACATGGTTCACGAACGATTCTACGATACTTTTTTAGGGATTAACCCAATGAACCATTTGGATCGGGCGCTGGCAGGGAAGGGCTTATTTTGCGTCTGTAACCCTTTTGCTGCCGTGCAATGGACCACGGCGTCCGACTGCAAGGGTGGAGACATAATTGATCATACCGTTTGGTTGCGCGGAAGAAAACTATTCAATAATGGGAAATGATTTCTACAGTTTCCCAGGAATCCATCCAAAAGCGGTGGCAATATAAAGGAAGGTTGCAATACCAAGTAAAATATTGCAAATCCATCTATTAGGCTGTGCTAATGGAAGTGAGTTTATGATTAAAAACAGAACAATAATAACAAGAATGAATGCGATAATAGTCATTGTGGGTGGGTTTAAAACATTATAATATAAAAACTATGCCAGCAAAAAGCAAAAACTTCATTTTTAAGATCGGGCACTACCCATTCGATTGCATGGTATCGTTAGGAGAAACTGATGTCCAGGTTTATCAAAAGTTGAAAAAATTCAAGATAGATGTATCGAATAATGACAATTGGAAGTTTGAAGATAACGGCACTGGCAGGGTGATTCAATTCCCAGGTGGGCAATTTCTTTTGAGACTTAGTGTAATTCCATCAACCGTTGAAGAATACGGAACTCTGCAACATGAGATTTTTCATGTAGTGGAATTTTTGATGAGAAGATTGAAAATGAAACTGTGTTTGAAAAATGATGAAGCGTGGGCGTATACCATACAGCACATGACAGAAGTGATATATACTCAGCTTCATCGTAAATAAAAATCCTTATATTTGAATAGTACATTTTCTCATAAGCAATCAGATTTTAATTCCCCGGTTCCTTTTTAGGAGGCCGGGTTTTTTATTAAATCTCCTCTAAACTTGCTTTGATATAATCCG
>OLKZ01000064.1_pt1 | contig 31209 bp, 21 predicted proteins | sample 1604431 | NCBI WGS metagenome assembly OLKZ01 (sample SAMEA104055714, study PRJEB20765) | soil metagenome | isolation source: soil
GATTTAGGTGGTCAGTTTGCTCCGGATTTAGGTGGTCAACTTCGAGCGGATAGGGGTGGTCAGTATCACCGGATTTTCCAATGATGATCCAAAAACCTATTCAAACATTATTAATGTGCTAACATATGAAGGTTCAGAAGGTAGTATTATTGAGTTCGGTAAAGGAGAAAATATCGGAATCAAAGCGAGTAAATTTAGGTATGCTGAAAAGTATAGAACAAAAAAATTAATACATCGAATTCTTCAGTCGGACTATGTAAAAGGTCTTGCTAAAAAGTCGCTATTGGAAAATTTTAAAAGAGGAAGATTAAATCCAATATTTGATAATTTATGTCACCTATATTCTGTAATCACCTTACCAACTTTAGATGACATTATTAGAGAAGCTCATCGATTAATTGAACTGAAGTATGAAAAAAAAGGGAGAAAGCTTATCTTTTTGCATAAACATTCGAAAAACTATTACAAAGACCTCAGTAAATACTCTTTTGTAGAAAATGCTATTGAAATTTACAATTATCTCACCCAAGGTGGATTGCTTATCCCAATCATTGGCGGAGAGAAGTGCGGAGGAAGAGTTTTTGATTCATTAAATCTGTTACCCAGCTGGATAAGGAGGCTGATAAAAATCGATGGTGAACCGATTGATGAATGTGATTACGCTTGTCTTCATCCCAATCTTAGTATCAAAATTTATAATGGTACACAAAGGTACCTAACTCATGAATTTATTGCTGAGAAAATGGGTCTCTCAAAGAAACAAGTGAAGGTGGATCATCTATCTTATTTCAATAGGGAAGTTTGGGATATGAAAAGATCTTCGGTACATCCCTTTTATGAGGAATATGAATCCACAATGTTGAAAAATATTTTTCGAGATAAATTTCAATCAAAGGACGGTCACAAAGCAACATCTCGAAAAATGTTCAATTTGGAAGTTGATATAATGAAGACTGTGATTTCAAAGCTAAATCGAGAAAATATCTACGTTGGCTACGTATTTGATGCATTATTTTGCCAACCAAAACATAAGGATCGAGTAAAAGAAATAATGAACAGGATCATTCTAGATTTCGGTGTTTATACCATTGCTAAATAGCTCCTCCCTTTGTCGATCAACTGCAGATCAACAATCATTTCATTAATTGATTATTTATTCCCTCAGGCTTGAAGATTGAGCAGGAAGGGTCGCAGCTTAATCATCAGGAACAGTTATGTCTTGATGTGAGAGACCCATATTAATAATCAAAATGGATAGATATGCAGCAGCAATCAGAATGGAGTCCAGTAAAGAACTATGAAAATTATTACGAGATCAATGAAAAGGGAGAGGTAAGGAGCTTACACAAACCAACTTATGGATACATAATGGAGCAAAGGCCAGACAGGGCGGGATATTATACAGTAAGATTGAATAAGCCGAATATGAAAAGCTCTACTCAATATGTGCATAGACTTATAGGATTTGCTTTTATAGAAAATCCAAATAATAAATGCTGTATCAACCATATTGATGGTAAGAAACTCAATAATAGTATAAACAATCTAGAATGGGCTACCCATGCGGAAAATATGAAACACGCTTATAATACCGGTTTGGTCGTTACATTGCCCGGGCGTTGTAGAAAAGTCATTGATAAATGCTCAGGAGCAATATTTGAGTCCATAAAAAAGGCAGCTGATTATTATTTGATCCCATATAGTACCTGTAAGAATTACCTAAATGGCAATAGGACGAATACTACCTGTTTAAGATATTTGGATACCCAATCAGCTGCTTAACATTTTATGCAAACAGGTTATCTACAGCTTTTAATCTCTCATTTTGACGGCTCGCTTCATTAATTGCATAGTACTTTAATGTTACAGCCGTCGAAGTGTGAGAAGCCATAGCTGAAGCATCATTAATTCCAAGTAATTCAGCAGTTTCATCCAGATTAAGGTGTTTAAGTGAATAGAAATCCTCTTTGATACCCAGTTTCGTTTTAATATGCCTATTCCATCTTTTGGTTATCTGATAAGATTGTATTGCTGATTTGCCTGGACTTAATCCTTTTGAAAAGATAAAATCATCACCATAGGCAAATTCAATCGCTTTTTCCCAATACTGGAGTGCGACATTTTTAATTGGTCTTTTTACCTCTTTAAAGACCCTGCCTTTTTTTATCGTAATTATGAAGTATTGCTCATTAATATTAATATCACTTCTCTTTACTTTCATTAATTCTGTGAGCCTGGCTCCAGAATGAAAGAAGATTTGCATAAATACCCAAAAACTGTTATGGTGCTGTTGCAGGTATTCATTAATAGTTTGTCTATTTTCTATAGATGGTAGTTTACGGATTCTTTGAATAATTTTCTTTTTAGACAAGTCTCTGAGTGGGTTTACTTCTACTGTTTCGAGTTCTATCAACTCCTTATAGAGAATCATTAAATAGCTCCTGATCTTATTATACCTGTGAGCGCTTTCGCCATAGCTTAAATCAATATGAGCCAAAAGCTGTTTGATATGCTTTCTGCTTATAACACCAATAGTCAAGTCAGAATAATTAAGTTGGGCTGCTGCTTTTGTAACATATTTTAGTACACTCCTCAGGTCTCTCTTAGTTGAGACAGAACCTGCGATTCGCTTTTCTGCAATTGTAAGAGCATTAATAAAAGATGTTGAAGGTTCTATATCCAATTGAGGCAATACAACCTCCATATTCTTGTTTGTAATAGGATTGTATGCCTTATTCTTGAGTCTTCCTATCTCCTGTTCGATTATTAACTGTGTATCGTCTTGACGTTCCTGAATCGTTTTAAATTTATTCATGCGTTTAATGATAACAAGTTTGCCGTTTTTATATTGGGGATTATCTCTAAAATTTGGATCATAAAATCTGTAAAAAACATACCAGTCTTTCTTAATAGAAGGTTTTTTATCAGACCAATTATTGGGGTGTACTTTCAGTTCAGAACAATTGCACGAAAAGGGAAGATTAATCATTGTTTTTGGTTGAATTGTTAACGATTTCGTTAACTTTTAAACCTTAACAATTAGTTTAAGGGGGCATAAAAAAAGTCTAAGCCCTTATTAATAAAAGACTTAGACTAGTATCGGGGAGCAGACTTGAACTGCCGACCTTCGGGTTATGAATCCGATGCTCTAACCAGCTGAGCTACCCCGACAAACGGGGTGCAAATATAGGCGATTTTACCAAAAGCTAAATTGCAGAAGTTCTTCTTCCCTAAGCTTCTGATTTCTGAGGCGTGTAATAGGAATGATAAAAATATTATATCGATCAGGCAACCGGTGATTCCCAATCATCCGAAGCAGTTATTCCTCCATCCATCCATGTCCACGTGATTTTTTGATAGGTGAAAGCGATCTCTTCATATTCGGCAAACTTCGCCAGCTCTGGATTTTTATTGTTGAGCATCGTAAAGCGGATATCGGCAATATTGGCATTTGTTAGCCTTACCGTGTAATTATTAACTTCAAGTCCGACGCCGACAGCCTTAGTGTTTGGACTAAAAAATTGCAATTCAAACTCGGTGATATTTTCATTGTTACAAAGCGCATTATACAACAGTGGTGATGATTTATCCAACTCCTTGGTGATTACAAAAGGCTTGTGCATGCGCTTGCCCGTGGGAAGACCGCTTTGAGGATCACGCGGGGAAGTGATCTCGTGACTTACAGCGATCACCATTATTTTACCTTCCCTCCCCTTTTGAGTTACTGAACCGTTGATGTCTCCTTGTTTTTGCCCTTTGAGGTGCAAATATGCATTTAGTGCCATGGTATATGAGTTTTGTTTCGAACAAAATACAAAACCCTGTTTAGACTTACAATACCCTTTTTCGGGTACTACCTGAACTTTATTTGAAAGGTCTTGCGTCCTTGGCTACTCCCCAATTCTTATTGGGTTGATCCCCCATTACAAATGTCAGAATACCCCCGGCCTCCATATCGCTGTGCAGGATATAATTTTTGGTATATGATCTTCCATTCAAGGTTATGGATTGGATATAGGTCTTGCCCGCATTGGTTACATCGATCGTAAATGTTTTGCCTTTATCCACGTGCAAGACAACATGCTTTAATAACGGTGAGCCTAAGACGTAGATACCACTGGCCGGATTCACGGGATAAAATCCCATAGCGCTTAATATATACCAGGCGCTCATCTGCCCGCAATCTTCATTACCGCATAAGCCCGTTACAGTGTTGTCATATAATTCCGTTAATATCTTATGAACATAGAATTGTGTTTTCCATGGCTGCCCGCTGTAATTATATAAATACGCAACATGGTGACTGGGTTCATTGCCATGCGCATATTGCCCAATAAATCCTGATACATTTCCATTTACATCACTGTCTTTTGCCTGCACAGTGAACATCGAATCCAACTTGGCATTAAAATCAACTTCCCCGCCGGTTAATGCGATCAGCCCGGGCAGGTCCTGGGGTGCATACCAAAAATATTGCCATGCATTGCCTTCGGTAAATGGATTGGCGCCATTGCCGCCGTATTGCAGCGGATTAAATGGATTGATCCATTCTCCCTTATCATTTTTTGCACGAAAGAATTTTGTTTGCCCGTCATACAGATTTTTAAAATAAGAAGATCTTTCTGTAAAAAAAGCAGCATCCTTTGTCTTACCCAAATGCCTTGCCATTTGCGCAACACACCAGTCATCATAAGCAATCTCCAATGTCAGTGATACCGATTGCGACTGGATATTTTCCGGGAAATAATGATATTTATTCAACACGCTGAATGGCGCCCCGGGATGATCCGTGGTGGAAGATCCCACACATGCTTCATAAGCTTTCTCATGATCAAATCCTTTGATGTCCTTCAATATGGCATCTGCAATGACCGGGATCGCGTGGTTGCCGATCATGCAGTAATTTTCATCTCCCCATAACTGCCAGATGGGCAGGTAACCGTAGCTGTTATACTGGCGCAGCATACTGTTGATGAATGCCCCGTCTTTCTGCGGAGCAAATAAAGTATACAAAGGATGCGTGGCCCGGTAGGTATCCCATAATGAAAAAGTGGAATAATGCTGTTTATCGTTTGCCTGGTGCGTAACAAAATCAGTTCCGGAATACGAACCGTCCACATCAGCAATGTTATTGGGCTGGATACAATTGCGATACAGGCCGGTATAGAAAATTTGCTGCTGGGCTGTTGTTCCCTCCGCTTCAATTACCGACAATGCTTTTTTCCATGCTGCTTTTGCTTTGGCCACGGTGGCCTCAAAATTCCAACCGGGCAATTCGGCTGCAAGATTTTTATACGCTTCTGCTATCCCGGTAGTGGATAGTGCCACTTTCATCTGCACCAGGTTATTCTTATTGGTGTTGAACCGAAAAGCCGCTTTACTGTTATTGCCATTGATCACGTTAACACCATTATATATATTTTTCCCATTCACAAACAAAGATTGCTGAATGGGCTGGTCGAATTTTGCCACGAAATATACTTTTCGCAGTTTGGCCCATCCTGTTAAGATCCGGTATCCTTCCACAGTGTATGCATCCACCTGTTTGATATGCGTTTCAATGATCTTACAAACCCAGTAGTTTCTTTTTTTATCCAGGGTGTGATCAAGGTCAAATAAAATATAAGCGCTGTCAGTTGCAGGAAAATGATAACGGTGATACCCTGTGTGCGCTGTTGCCGTTAATTCAACATTCACTTTATAGTCATCTAACTGTACCGCGTAATAGCCGGGAGATGCTTTTTCTGTGGTATGCGAAAAGGCAGAACGGTAACCACTCCTGGGTTTTGCCGCATCCCCGGGTTGCCACATGGGTGTGCCGGTAAGGGGTTGCACCAGGATATCATACAAATCGCCGACACCTGTGCCGTTGAGATGGGTATGACTGAAACCGACAATAGTTTTCTGCGTATAATCATAACCCGATGCAGGTTCTTCTGGTGCATCATAAGTATCCGGACTCAACTGCACTAATCCGAATGGCACACATGCCCCGGGAAAAACACTACCCGAAAGACTATTGCCCTGCGAGGCTGATCCAATAAATGGATTGACAAACTGCGTATAGTCTTTTCCGGTAGTTTGGGCAGAAAGATCCGCAGTTATTAGTAAGGACAAAATTATGAGAGCGCGTATTTTCATGCAAGATGTTTATTAAGAAAGTGAGGAGTAGTGAGTGGCGAGTGGCAAGTAGCGAGTGGGGATCAGGGCCTACTACTTTAAAGTTCTTCCCACTAGCTATTCACCACTTGCCACTCGCCATTCACCACTAGCCACTAGCTATTCAATAATAATTCCAATCTCTTCGACACCTTCTCCGCACTCGGCAACATGGCCTGCTCCAACACAATATTCATCGGCACTGCCGGCAAATTCAGCGCACCCATCACTTCCACAGGTGAATCTAAATATTGAAAACAATTTTTGGATATCCGACCCGCCAATGCTTCAGCAAAAGAATTGTTTTGCTGCTCTTCGGTCAAGAGCAAACATTTGCCGTGTCTTTTTACCGAAGAAAAGATCAATTGTTCATCCAAAGGAAATAAAGTGCGCAGGTCCATCACTTCAACCCTTCCGCTGAATTTTTTTGCGGCGGCTTTTGCCCAATACACACCCATGCCATAAGTGATCACGCAACAACTATCCCCGTGTTCAATACAATCATCATTTGCAGTCAGCACAATATTTGCTTTGCCTAACGGTATTATGTAATCGCTTGATGGTTCAATGCTCTTTGCTTCTTCCGTTCCCGGAACCTTACTCCAGTACAAGCCTTTGTGCTCCAGCATCACCACGGGATTGGGATCAAGGAAAGCCGCTTTCATCAATCCTTTTATATCGGCGGCATTGGATGGATATACCACTTTGATCCCTTTAATGGAAAGCAATGTGGTTTCCACACATCCGCTGTGATAGGGGCCGCCGCCGCCATATGCGCCGATGGGCACGCGTATTAAAGTCTGCACTGGAAATTTTCCGCAACTTAAATAACAGCTCTTCGAAATTTCTGTTACCAATTGATTCAAGCCCGGGTAAATATAATCGGCAAACTGCACTTCCACGATGGGCTTTATTCCTACTGCACACATGCCCACCGTAGACCCGATGATATAGGCTTCCTGTATAGCGGTATTGAATACACGATGATCACCAAACTGTTCGGCCAGCGTGGCGGCTTCCCTGAAAACACCGCCCAGCCTGCGTCCTACATCCTGTCCATACAACACCGCTTCAGGATATTCATCCATTATTTCACGGATGGCAAATAGCGCGGCATCAACCATGATCACTTTTTCATTACCTGCAGGGCTTCTTTCCCCCGCTTCTTCCACGATCGGGGTGGGCGCAAAAACAAATTCACTAACAGTTAAAGGGTCGGGTTCCGGCGCAGCAACAGCATCTCTAAAATGATTGGCTATTGCTGCTGCAGCTTCTTTTTCTATTTGCTGCAATTCCTGTTCTGCAATTCCAAGCTCCAATAATTTATTATGCAGTTTCGGGCCGGGATCATCTGTATAATGTTTTGCAAGATCTTCTTCTGTCCTGTAAAATTCTTTTCTCACACCGCTTGTATGATGTCCCAGTAAAGGAACCTTTGCATGAACCAGGAATGGATGTCTTTCCTTTCTCACTTCATCAACTACGTTCTTCATCACTTCATAGCTTCGCAAAAAATCACTGCCATCAAAACTAATACGGCTGATCCCTTTAAAACCTTTCACCATTTCACTGGCATTGGTGGTGCGGGCCTCTTCAGCACTTACACTGATACCCCAGTTATTATCCTGCACCAAAAAAATGATGGGTAACTGGTGCAGGGCAGCAAACTGAAATGCCTCGCTCACTTCGCCTTCAGTAACCGAAGCATCTCCCATGGAACAGATTACCACCGGCAGTTCTCCATTTGTTCCCTTTTTCAATTTTATGGATTGGATCTTTTCAAGGTATTTTATTCCCTGTGCAATGCCTGTGGTAGGAATGGCCTGCATCCCGGTGGCGCTGCTTTGATGAATGATATTTGGTTTGTCAGCTCCCCGGTAATTGGGATGTGAATAATATTCCCGCCCCCCGGTAAAAATATCATTGCCCTTGGCCAGTAACTGCAGCATTAATTCATAAGGTGTGAAGCCAAGTCCAAGCAACATACTTTCATCCCGGTAATAAGGGCTTACATAATCGCATGGCAATAACTGGAATGCAGTAGCCAGTTGAATGGCTTCGTGCCCCCTTGAAGTAGAATGCACATATTTACAGGTCTGGCGATTGGCCTCGTAGATACCTGCCATGGCTTTGGCAGTGCACATGAGGCGATACGCTTTTAATAAAATATCCGGAGCGATCATTTAGGAATGTAAAATGTAAAATGTAAAACCTGCCTGCCGGCAGGCAGGTATTAAATGTAAAAGTAACGGGCATTGGTGTAAATAAAAAATCGCTGTTATTAAATACAGCGATACATTTAAAATAAACGAAATCAACCTGTCGGCGGTTGCAAACCCTGCCTACCGGCAGGCAGGCCCGACAGCGGTTAACATGACGGTTAGAGCAGAATTTATTTTTACATAACCGCCGACAGGGTCTTGGACCGCTGTCGGGGTTTAACAATCTTTAAATTATCCGGTTACTATTTGATCTCTAAGGTTAGCAGTTTCTGCTCTTCAATAAATCCTTCCAGTTCATCCCCCACCACACATTCGCCAACGCCTGCGGGGGTGCCGGTAAAGATGAGGTCGCCGATATTCAGTGAAAAATAGTTGGAGATATGTTCTACGATCGAATCGAAACTGAAGATCATATTACCCGAGTTACCCTGCTGCACCAGTTCCTTATTCTTATACAAACAGAAATTGATATTCTTTTTATTAATGTCGGGTGTGATATCGATGAATTTTCCGATCGCAGCAGAATTATCAAATGCTTTGGCTTTTTCCCAGGGCAGGCCTTTCTTTTTTAATTCATCCTGGATATCCCGGGCGGTAAAATCAATACCCACTGCAATACCATTATAATAATTGCCTGCATGCCGTTCCTGTATGTATTTTCCGTTCTTGCAAACACGCAACACTAACTCGCATTCGTAATGCAATTCATTGGTGAACTCGGGGTAGTAAAAAGGCGTATGGCTCTGCAGCAATGCACTTTTCGGCTTCATGAATATCACCGGCTCATCAGGTATGTCGTTGCCAAGCTCTTTGGCATGGTCCGCATAATTACGGCCAACACAAATTATTTTCATTTGACGGTTTTTTAAAGGGAGTGCGGTTATCGCAGCGAATATAAACAAATAGCACAAAAAAAACAAGTGATGCTTGTTAAGGCCTTCATTGCCTTCATTGCCGTTGGCTTAAGCCAACGGCAATGAAGAAGGCAATGAAGGCAATGAAGGCAGGGCTATTCAGGCCTTAATCGAAAGCTTATTGAATTCCGTCATAGTTTGTTCAATACCAATGGTAATAAAGCTTTCTATGATCTCTATACATGTGCTAATCTTCAAAAGAACCGTAGGCTCTTCCTGTTTAAGCCACTTGTCCAGCACAAAATCGGCCTGCATGCCTTTTGGATAATTATTGCCTGTACCAAACCTCAATTTGGGATATTCAGTCGTTCCCAAAACAGCTTCAATGTCTTTTAATCCATTGTGACCCCCCGAACTACCGCCGGGGCGTAAACGAATTTTATCCATGGGCAAAGCCACATCATCAACAATGGTGAGGGTATGCTCTAATGATACTTTCTCCATATTCATCCAGTATAAAAATGGCCGCCCGCTCAGGTTCATGAACTGTGTTGGACAAATGCAGATCACCGGTTTACCCTTATATTTCACTTCGGCTACATAAGCTAACTTATCTACCCTGAACTGGCCACCATGTTTCAATACAAATGCATTCACTACATCAAATCCAATATTGTGACGCGTATTCGCATATTCCTTACCGATATTGCCTAATCCAACTATTAAAAATTTTGACATCGCGTATGTGATATTTTTTTAAAAGACTTCCGAAGTTTTGAAAACTACGGAAGTCTGTAACATTATTTTTTTTGTCCAGACATCTGCACTTGTAGCGGCATCCTTGCATCGCCCTCTTGTAGGGTATCTCTTTATTGAACTTTTGAAAAGACTTCCGAAGTTTCGAAAACTTCGGAAGTCTGTACGTTATCAATTCATCATATCCAGCACCTGCTGCAATTCAGCTTCTGTCTTTACCAGTACTTCTCTTGCTTTACTGCCCTGGTTTCCACCTACAACACCTGCTGCTTCCAATTGATCCATCAGGCGGCCCGCCCTGTTATAACCAAGTTTCATGCGGCGCTGCAATAGTGAGGTGCTGCCGATCTGGCTCGCTACGATCAACCTCGCCGCATCTTCAAACAATGGATCTTTATCGCCCAGGTCAAAGTCCCTGCCCTCCATTTCTTTTTCATCAATATATTCAGGCAATAAAAATGGCTGGGCGTATCCTCTTTGTTCACCTATAAAGTCAACGATCTTATCCACTTCGGGGGTATCCACAAAAGCGCACTGCAAACGAACCAGTTCACCGTTATAACTGATAAGCATATCTCCCTTACCGATCAATTGTTCCGCTCCGCCCGTGTCCAAAATGGTCCGGCTGTCGATCTTACTACTCACCTTAAAGGCTATACGCGCGGGGAAATTGGCTTTAATGGTACCCGTAATGATATTTACAGAGGGGCGTTGTGTGGCAATGATCAGGTGAATGCCCACGGCCCTTGCCAATTGCGCCAGGCGTGCAATAGGCAATTCAATTTCTTTTCCGGCCGTCATGATCAGGTCAGCAAATTCATCAATTACCAACACAATAAATGGCAGGAACTGGTGCCCTTTTTCGGGGTTCAATCTCCTGGCAACAAATTTTTCGTTGTACTCCCTGATATTGCGGCAACCCGCTTCTTTTAACAGGTCATAGCGATTATCCATTTCAATACAGAGGGCATTAAGCGTATGTACTACTTTTTTGGTATCCGTAATGATCGCATCTTCTTCGCCGGGAAGTTTAGCCAGGAAATGTTTTTCGATCTTCTTGTAAATACTCAGTTCCACTTTCTTGGGATCCACCAGCACAAACTTCAGCTGCGATGGATGTTTTTTATACAATAAGGAAACCAGCAGTGCATTTATCCCAACCGATTTGCCCTGCCCTGTGGCACCCGCCATCAACAGGTGTGGCATGGTGGTAAGGTCAACAATAAAATTCTCATTGTCGATCTTTTTTCCAATGGCAATCGGCAGTGAAAAATTATTCTTCTGAAATTTTTCAGAAGCCAGCAGGGTTTTCATGCTTACCACGGTCTTTCTGGCATTGGGGACCTCAATACCAATGGTTCCTTTACCAGGTATGGGTGCAATGATGCGGATGCCCAGCGCAGCGAGGCTCAGGGCGATATCATCTTCGAGGTTCTTGATCCGGGAAATGCGTACACCCGCCGCCGGTATGATCTCATAAAGGGTCACGGTGGGACCTACCGTAGCCGAAATTTTCTGGATAAGGATATCATAATTCTTCAGTGTATTGATGATCTGGTTCTTATTGTTTTCCAGTTCATTGGCATCCTGTACAATTTTTTCACTACCATGATTTTCCAGCAGGTCAAGTGTGGGGTATTTGTAATCTCTCAGGTCAAGGATGGGATCGTAAGGCTTGAGGGTTTGTTGCGGGTTGCTGGTGGTGGATGGTTCGTCTGCTTTTTTCTCCGGAATGCTTTTAATTTCAAGTTCCAGCGGAGTGAACGCATCAGTTTTTTTAGCAGGTCTCTTGTCCGATTCCTGTTTTGGATTGATCTCATCTTCTTCTATATCCATGGGCATTTCATCCATATCCATCAGTTCTGCCTTCGACAGGTCACCGGGCAATAATTCTTTTTCAACAATGCGGAGGTCATGATTCAGTGCAGGATTATCCTGTGGTGGAATTACCAGCACCGTTCCATCTCCTTTTAAAGAATTGCCCTTTTCTGTTACTGAACCGTCTGCAGGCCATTCCATTTTTTCAGAAATGTTATCATCAACAGCATCAGCAATATTATTTTCTGCGGCAGGAATAATTTTTTTTGCCGGCAGTTTAAATACTGGGTTAAAGCGCCAAATGATATACGACAGCACAGCTACTGCCAGCACGCCAATGGTTCCTATTTCGCCAATCGTCTTATACATCCAGTTCCTGCAGTTATCCCCGGTAGAGCCTCCATAAGGGAATTTATCCCCGTTCATAATCACGGAGGCGGATATGCTGATAAGAGGTAACCCCAGCAATAAATATTTAACATTCTTTGATATTGAAAAAACCTTTTTACCAAAAAATAAATTTATTCCAACAACAAAAAAGAAAGTACAGATCAGGTAACTCGCAATACCAAAACCTTTACGGATAAATATCTCTGAAAGGAAAGCCCCGAAAGTGCCGAGCAGGTTCTGCACTTTTATATCATTGGCAAGCAACATGCGATAGCTGAACTTATCCTGGTCCTCTGCCCAGGTAAATAAATAAGAAGTAAATGCCACGAATAAAAGTACTGCCAACAACAGGCAAATGCTGCCGATGATCTTGTGGGTGCGGTCATCCTTCAGCAATTGCTTTACTTCAACTGTTTCTTCCTTTTCCTGTTTTAACTGGTCGGGGGCAACAGTTTTACTTTTTTCAGATTTCATTTTATTCGCCATCGGTAACAAAGATAGAGAAAACCGCTAGTGCAAATGCAGGGCAAAAAAACCGGGTGCATTTCAAATTGTCACTTCCATTTGGTGATTGTGGTCGGTGGGGACACCGATCACGGCGGTCCGCCCAGGCTGGTGTCCCCACCAGCCTGCGACAATTTGAAATGCACCCAAAAAACCATCCCCGGTAATATGTGATCTCATTGATTTTGTGTAGGTTTGAAAAAACAGCCAAGCATTGAAGCGTTTTCTTGCCCTATTGTTATTGTTTTTTGCCTGTACCGCAAGTCATGCGCAGGTTACAATGGATACTGCCGCAATAAATATTGCTGCCATTACAGACACCTCTAAAATCATTTCAAAAACACAGCTATTCATTGACAGCAGTGGTGCGCTGTCGCCGGAGGAAGCATTGCAAAGATCTTTTTTTCCCCTACCCGATTTTACATACCGGAGAGATGTCTCGCCGAAGATGATACCCTATGCATATTTTGTAAAATTTGTTGTCAGTAATAGCACCGATACAGCCCTTAGCGTGTACTTATATCCCGGGACACTTTATGATAAGATCAATGTATACAGGGTCAATGTGCAGTATGCTCCTGGGCAAAAGCCAGTACAGATCGTTGATGTAGGTAATAACCAGGGGTTCAGAAAAATTACACTTGCACCCGGTGAACGAACGGGGATACTCGTGTATCTGAAGTTCGTAAAAAATGAATCTGCTTTTATCGCCATACACCTCGTCAGTACACATTTTCTTGAAACCTTTAAACTGATGTTGCTGAACAGGCATATAGAAGTCAGGATTTTCGGTTATGTACTGAGCGGGGTATTGCTGATGATGATATTGTTCATGTGTGCAAATTATATCCTCAGCTACAGAAAAGAATTTATTTATAATGCGCTCTATTCCTTCTGTATGTTTTTATTGATATTTTTTAACTCATTTGTGATAAAGGGTATTTCCCCCTTCGCCAATTTTTTCCTGAGTTATTTCGACTTTTTTTTATTGGTTACAGGCACCCTTTTTTATATTTCCTTTACCAGGAGTTTTTTGAATACCAGGGTTAAATACCTCTTCCTTGATAAGTTTTTAAAATACGGGGAAGCATTTATTTTTTTATTGCTTGTCGTGTATTCCTACCTTAATTTCTTTACCCGCAGTTACCTGCCACAGATCCTGCTGGAAAATGTAATGAAGTTCCTGATACTGGGGATCGGCTTTTTCTTTATCATCCTGGCATTGAAACAACGCAACCGATTATTGAACTACCTGGCTGCCGGTAACGCCGCTTTGGTTATTTTTTCTTCCATTTCACTTGCGATAATATGGATCGATATCAGGGTTACCGGGCTTTTTACGTCACCCCTGTTTTATTATGATTTGGGAATTGTGTCGGAACTGGCATTTTTCCTGATCGGACTTACCTACAAAAACCGCAGTGAAATTATTGAGCGTATCAAAGAACAGGCAGCCATGAAAATGGAGGCAGAAAAAAAGGAGTTTGAATCACAGATTGCCATTATTAAAGCGCAGCAGGAAGAACGAAACAGGATCAGCGCTGATATGCATGATGACCTTGGCGCGGGCATGACCGCCATACGCCTCTACAGCGAACTGGCTAAAAACAAATTACTCGACAATCCCATGCCAGAGATTGACAAAATATCCTCTTCTTCCAATGAATTACTGAATAAAATGAATGCTATCATCTGGAGCATGAGCAGCAGCAATGATTCATTGGGAAATATGACGGCATATATCCGCAGTTATGCACTGGAATATTTTGAAAATACGGGTATCACATGCCGCATCAGCATCCCGGAAGACCTGCCGAATATCGAGGTCATCGGCGAGATAAGAAGAAATGTATTCCTGGTGGTAAAAGAGGCACTGAATAATATTCTCAAGCATTCCAAAGCCACCCTTGTTACGATCTCACTGGAAAGGGTACCCGACGGGCTTACCCTTTATATTCAGGATAATGGTGTTGGAATTGACTTGGATAAACTGCGTCAATTTGGTAATGGATTAAAAAATATGAAGAAAAGAATGGAAGATGTGGCCATTGATTTTTCCATTGAAAATAAAAACGGCACACTTATTACACTGCATAGGAAAATTGAGGATTTTTAATGTATGCTGGATATAAATTGATACTGGATGGAGTTCATTTATCGAATATCTTTTAAGGTTTTGAAGGTTATATCGCTTCCCATTCAGTTAAAGCCAGCTAATTAGCGGACTCTTATCTAGAATCAAGTATCTAGTATCGAGTATCCGTTATCTTGCATCTCGTTTAATTCCGTTTCCCAACTCCCAAAAAAAACATCACCCAGCCCGCTATAAAAGCTGCACCGCCAAATGGTGTTATGGCCCCGATCCAATCTGCATCTATCCTTTCAAATTTTACATAACAAAGCAGATACAATGAACCACAGAACAGGATCATCCCAGTTATAAAAAGATAGCCGGCCCATTTCATTGCATTAAACGGAAATGATGCATATACAATTCCAACTGCCAGCAGGGCAAATACATGATAGACCTGGTAGCGAACCGCAGTTTCAAAAACAGCAAGCATATCGGGTGCTAATTTTTCCTTTAAGCCATGGGCAGCAAATGCTCCCAGTATCATGGATAAAGCCCCGATCAGTGCGGCTGTTCTTAAAAATCCTTTATGCATGGAGGGGTTAAAAGGTTTAAGGTTTAAGGGTTTAAGGTTAAAAGGCTGTCTGTATTCAATACTTCAATGGGTAAAATTATTTTAGCCTGGTTGTAAAATGGTTCGCGTTCTGTTAACTTTTGTTCAATAAATGAAAGTAATTCGCCGTTGTTTAATTTTTTAAGGAGCGGGCGTTTGTCTTTTTCATTGATCACTCTTTCTGCAATCTGAGCAGGTGTTGCTTTTAAATAAATGGTAATACCATTTTCATTCATCCATTGCATATTATCAAAAAAACAGGGAGCGCCGCCGCCGCAGGCAATAATAGCATTATCTTTTTGAAAAAATGTTTTTAATAAAGCACTTTCTTTTTCCCGGAAAAGATCTTCACCATAGCGTTCAAATATTGCATCAATGGTTTTTTGTTCCCGTTGCTCGATCATTTCATCGTGGTCAAAAAATTGCAATCCATATCGGTTTGCCCATATTTTTCCCCAATGCGTTTTACCACTTCCCATAAATCCAATCAGGAAAATCTTCATCCCCCAAATGTAAGGAGGCTATAGATAATCAGCGAAATCAAATTAATCAGTAAATCTGCGGTTAATTCTTATTCTTAAAATCACCCCGCTTCCAGGCCTTGATGAACTCGGCCCATGCAAACGGATTAAAGATATTTTGCGGAGGAGTTTGGCCCTGGTAATAAGCTTTGGTAGCAATCTGTCTCATATAACGGCTGGATGCTTCACGCCCATCAATAGGAAGACTTGTCAGCAATGCACGACGGGTGGCATCATCATTGTTTTTTCTTGCTATGGTTATTTCATCATCCGGTATCTTGGTATTGATAAAATCCCGTTCAAATTGTTCACGTGATGGCCTGGCTTTAATAATGGTTGCGGCTAAATATACGGTGTCATTTATCATTAACTGGATTATACTATGCTGGTTGCCCACAAGATTTGTTGGAATAGTTACAGTTTTAGGTTTAAAACCGATACTCGTAAATTCAATCACATCTCCTTTTAAAACCACGATGCTAAATACACCCTTCTCATTGGTAATGGTTCCGCGACCCTGCCCTTTTACCACTACGCTTACCGATTCCAGTCCTTTCAAACTATCGGCAGTCATTACGATACCATATAATTGTACAACGGAATCTTTGAAACTTTCAAACTGTGCTTTGGCAACAGCAGGTAAAAAAAAACAGGCAATAATAAAGTATGATATAAGTTTCTTCATTCAAAAAAGTCAATAATGGTATGCTGCATTGATTTGACAATAACTATCCGGGCAACTATAATGCCATAATAACCTATTCGTCCCAAAAATAACAACATTCCGTAATTAATAAACAAAGTAAGGGCTTCAATGGCTAATTTTGCTGTCACAAATGGTTTTTTAACAAATAATTGAACGATGACGAATGATGATATTGTAAAGGCATTAAGTAATGTGCAGGAGCCCGACCTGGGTAAAGACCTGGTGACATTGAACATGGTGAAAGACATTAAGATCGCCGGCAACAATGTTTCTTTCACGGTGGTACTTACTACGCCTGCTTGTCCGCTGAAAGAGATGATCAAAAATGCATGCATCAATGCAGTGAAATTATTGGTGAATAAAGAAGCCATTGTTACGGTTAACTTTAGCAGTAACACGAGCAGTAATCGCAAGGATGGCAAAACCATTTTAAGTGGCGTAAAAAATATTATTGCAGTGGTAAGTGGCAAAGGCGGTGTGGGCAAGAGCACCGTGGCTTCGAACTTTGCACTGGCCCTTGCAGCGGGTGGCGCAAAAGTTGGGCTGATGGATGCAGATATCTATGGCCCCAGCCAGCACATTATGTTTGGCTTACGTGGAGAACGGCCAATGATGAAGGATGTGGAGGGTAAAGGATGGATCCTGCCCATGGAAAAATTCGGCATTAAGATGATGAGCATCGGTTTACTCATCGACGAAAAGCAGGCCGTGGTGTGGCGGGGGCCAATGGTAAGCAGTGCTATCCGGCAATTTGTAAGTGACGTGGATTGGGGCGAACTGGATTATCTGGTGATCGATATGCCACCCGGCACAGGCGATATTCATTTAACGATCGTACAAACGGTGCCGGTTACGGGCGTAATTGTTGTCACTACCCCGCAAACTGTTGCGCTGGCTGATGCAAAAAAAGGAATTGCCATGTTTGGACAGGCGCAACTGAAAGTACCGGTGATTGGCCTCGTAGAAAACATGAGTTACTTTACCCCAAAAGAATTACCTGAAAATAAATATTACATTTTTGGAAAAGATGGTGGCCGGAATTTAGCAGAAGAATTTGACATTCCTTTTCTCGGACAAATACCCATTATAGAAAGTATCCGCGAAGCCGGTGATATTGGTATACCCGCAATGATGAGTGATGATGCCATCAGCAAAAAAGCATTCATGGATTTCACTTCCAATGCGGTAAGAGGAATTGCCATGCGGAATGCCAATATGGAGCCCACCGAGATATCGGAAATTGTTACACAATAATATAGAGTTTCCCGCAAAGGCACTGAGGGGATACTGTTTTTCAGTGAAATCATAACAATCATCTTAATCAGCGATTCATTTATTATTTTCGCATATGCCCGAAATTTTAACCCATCAACAATTACTCGATATTGCCAACGAATTTGGTACACCTGTTTATGTGTACCAGGCAGAAAGAATTGCCGAACAATACAACAAACTGCAACACGCATTTAAAAATTGTAATGCACGTTTTTTTTATGCCTGCAAATCGCTCACTAATATCAATATCTTAAAATACATTAATGCCCTTGGTGCAGCTTTGGATTGCGTGAGCATCAATGAAGTGAAATTAGGTTTGATGGCGGGATTTAAGGCAACCGATATTTTATACACACCCAACTGTGTTGATTTTGAAGAAATACTGCAGGCGAAAGAACTGGTCGTTAATATCAACATTGATAATATTTCAATACTCGAACAATTTGGAAATAAATTCGGCGGCGCCTACCCGGTCTGCATCCGCTTGAATCCGCACATCATGGCAGGGGGTAATTTTAAGATCTCCACCGGTCACGTAGACAGTAAGTTTGGCATATCCATTCATCAGATGCGCCATATCGAAAGGGTGGTAAAAACAACCAAACTGAATGTGGAAGGCATTCACATGCATACCGGAAGCGAAATAAAAGACGTGAATGTTTTTTTAGAAGGACTTGAAGTGATGTTCAGTATGGCCACGCATTTCTCCGATCTTAAATATATTGACCTGGGAAGCGGCTTTAAAGTTCCTTACCAACCCGGAGATCCGGAAACCGATATCAACCCTTTGGGAGAAAAGCTGGCCCAGGCATTTATACAATTTGAAAAAGAAACCGGCAAAAAGTTACAGGTTTGGTTTGAGCCGGGAAAATACCTGGTGAGCCAGGCCGGTTATTTCCTGGTGAAAGCAAATGTCATCAAACAAACGCCCGCTACGGTTTTTGCCGGTGTGAACAGTGGCTTTAATCACCTTATCCGCCCCATGATGTATGAGGCCTATCACCATATCGAAAACATCAGCAATCCAACCGGCGCCGAAAGAATTTATACTGTGGTGGGGAATATCTGTGAGACAGACACTTTTGCATGGGACAGGAAATTAAATGAAGTTCGTGAAGGGGATTTCCTTGTTTTTTATAACGCCGGCGCTTATGGTTTTGAAATGAGCAGCAACTTCAACTCCCGGTTAAAGCCAGCCGAAGTTTTGGTAAAAGACGGTAAGCCGAAATTGATTCGCAGGAGAGACGAATTTGAAGACCTGTTAAAGAACCAGGTGATCGTATAATAATTTAATGCTGCATGAAAGAACTCAATTCTTTTTTTAAAGGCTTTGTTTTATTTCTCCGTCCCGGCTATTGGCTTAATTTTCTGAAAAGGCCGCTGATGCTGGCTTCCAATACCATTGCTTTATCCAGGTGGATCAAAGACAACAGGCGAAAAGACATGATGGATGATTTTTATCGCCCGCTAAGAAAATATAGTGACCGCGTAAAACTGCATGATTACATTGCTCAGAATGAGGACCTGGAAACTATGGCAATTGATTACCTGGAATTTGGTGTTTGTGGTGGAACTTCCTTTTTCTGGTGGATGAATAAAAACAGGAATGCCGGTTCAAGATTTTTTGGCTTTGATACTTTTGAAGGATTGCCCGAAAACTGGGGGCCTTATAAAAAAGGAGATATGAATGCCGGCTTACCCGAATTAAAAGATGACAGGGGTAAATTTTATAAAGGCTTTTTTCAGCAAACACTCATTCCCTTTTTTGATGAATATAATTTATTAAATAATGGGCGGCGAAAACTCATTCACATGGACGCCGACCTGTACAGTTCTACCTTGTATGTGCTTACTTCACTGGCCCGGTATTTAAATCCCGGTGATATTATTTTATTTGATGAATTTAATGTGCCCAATCATGAGTTTGCCGCGTTTAACCAGTTTACCAGTTCTTTCTATATTAAATATGAGTTATTGGGCGCCGTGAATAATTATTACCAGGTTGCGATAAAAATAACAGAGCTTTAAAGTTGAATAAAATTCAACCATGCAAAAAACTATCCTCTTTATTCTTTTTTTTCTCTCAGGATCTGCCAGTTTCAGTCAAATTCCCGATTGTTCAAAATTCAGGGAAGGAAAATTCAGGATCGCAGATACAAGGGCTGGTGTGATCACCATTGCGGAAAGAAGAGGCGATTACCAGACCGAATCCAGTGAAACCCTGAAAGCGATCGTACGTTTCAGGATTACCTGGCAGGATAACTGCACCTACACCCTCCGGTTGGATAAAGTGATCAGGAATGAAAATAAAATTGACTTTCCTTCAAACATGACGGTAAATGTAAAGATCGTTGAAACAGCCCGTGATGCTTATATCCAGGAAGCTTCATCCTCTCTTACTAACGGCAGCTACAGATCAGAAGTGACCAGGATCAATTAAAGCTTTTGTGAATTCCGGGGGGAACACCGGTTATTTTGATTTATACATCTTTTAACTAAAATTCTTTTCCACCCCTATTGCAGATATCAAAAATTATATCCACATTTACATAGCAAATAAAAAATGCCGACTTTGGTGACTCCACTAAGGTCAACTAAACTTCAACAAACAATTTCAAATTTATGGACCCCGACCGTGTTACTTGTTCTGAAAAGTTCAGTGCAACTTTTTTCAGGACCCTACTGTGTTTAACAGTAATCTTTTCTTTATTTTCCTGCAGTAAAAAAGAAAAATGGATCGATGTAGACCCTGCATTCAGCAAATACATCGATGCCTATACTACAGGCATTATTTCCAAAACTGCCGCTATCCGGATTCAACTTGCAGCAGACGCCGTTACTACCCATGCTGTTGGCGAAGCAGTAAAAGATGCGCTATTTGATTTTTCTCCCTCTGTAAATGGGAAAGCAGTTTGGCTTGATGCCAGGACCATTGAGTTCAAACCAGATGGTTATTTAAAACAGGACCAACAATACGAGGTCAGTTTTAAATTAGGCAAAGTAACCAAAGTGGCCGACAAGTTCTCCGACTTTAAATTCAGTGTGAAGACCATTAAGCCTTCATTTAAAATTTCTGACGAAGGCCTGCGCAGCTCCGGTATAAAAAATAAAATGATCCTCAGCGGAGACCTGGAAACAGCTGATGTGGAAGAAGGCGCACAACTGGAAAAAATATTGACCGCTTCTTTAAATAATAAGTCGCTTAAAATAAACTGGCAACATAACGATGCCGTTAAAACGCACCATTTTGTCATTGATAATATTGACAGAAGTAATGGCGTAGCCAATATTGAAATGCATTGGGACGGTTCGGCAATGAATATGGATGTAAAAGGGGATAAGGCCCTTGCAGTACCGGCCCTGGGCGATTTTAAAGTGCTGAATGTGGTGGCTGTGAATGAAGCACAGCAATATGCATCTGTTCAGTTCAGCGATCCCATTGCTATCGGGCAGGAACTCACCGGCCTGATCACCGTAAGTAATCAATCAGACATTTCCTATACGATCAATGGCAGTGAAGTAAAAGTTTTTGTAGGTGGAAAATTAGACGGCAGCATCACATTATACGTGAACCCGGGAATAAAAAATTCCTGGGGTGCTGTATTGGATAAAGGTTATACTTCAAATATATTTTTTGAGAACAGGATGCCTTCGGTTAAAATTCACGGCAAAGGAAATATTTTACCCAACAGCGGAAGGCTGGTACTTCCCTTCGACGCAGTGAATCTGAATGCAGTGGACATCAGCATCATCAAGATATTTGAAAATAACGTACCCCAGTTCTTACAGGAAAATGATTTGGGCGGCAACACGGAACTGCGCAGGGTGGCCAAACCCATTGTGCAAAAAACATTGCGCCTGGATGATGATAAGACCCTGGACCTTCACAAGCACCAGCATTTTTCATTAGACATTGATAAATTCCTGAAAACAGAACAGGGCGCCATTTATCGTGTAACCATTGGGTTTAGGCCCGCCTATTCATTATACCAGTCTGCCGATACATCCAAAAACAAATCTGTTACTGAAGCATCAGATGGTGAAGGCGAAGGTGAAGGTGAAGGATACAGTGATAACAGTAAAAATGGCCTGGATGATGATGATGCTTTCTGGGAAAGTTATGACAACTATTATCCTTATGGCTATAACTGGGAAAGAAGGGAAGATCCCAACAGTAAATCTTATTATAACAAAGACCGTTGGGCAACAAGAAATATACTTGCCAGCAATATCGGCCTCACCGCCAAACGCGGCAATGACAATAGTTTAATGGTTGCCGTGAGTAGCATCCTGACAACAGAACCCATGAGCGGTGTAGACCTGGAAATATTGGATTACCAGCAAACCATCATCAGTAAAGCAACGAGCGGCAGCGATGGTTTTGCAACCATTGACATGAAACACAAGCCTTATTTATTGGTGGCTAAAAAAGGAAGTGAAAGGGGTTACTTAAAATTAGATGACGGAAGCTCCCTGCCACTCAGCCGTTTTGATGTAAGCGGCGAAGAAGTGAAGAATGGTATCAAAGGATTCATCTTTGGCGAACGCGGTGTTTGGCGCCCGGGCGATACCATGTACCTGAACTTTATCGTGGAAGACAGGGAAGGTAAACTACCCAAAGACCACCCGGTGGAATTCAGTTTGTATACGCCCACCGGACAATTGTATAAACACACTGTGCAAAGTGATGCCGAAGACGGTTTCTATCTGTTTAAAACCAACACGGATGCATCGGCACCAACAGGTAACTGGCTGGCAAAAGTAAAAGTAGGTGGCGCCAGTTTTGAAAAGAGGATCAAAGTAGAAACGGTAATGCCTAATCGCTTAAAAATAAATGTTGATTTCGGCAAAGACCCGATGCTGGGTACCGGAAGTACTTCCACTGGCACCATCAATGCCAAATGGCTTTTTGGAGCAGTGGGAAAAAACCTGAAAGCGAAAATTGATGCATCGCTGTATGCAAAGACCACTTCTTTCCCGAAATTTGCAGGCTTCGATTTTGATAATCCCACAGGCAAATACACTACCCAGAGCAAAACCATTTATGACGGCACACTGGATGCAGAAGGCAATGCCGCGCTTAAAACAAATTTTGTAATTGATGAATCGGCACCCGGCATGCTGAATGCAAATCTGGTGGTAAAGGTTTTTGAACCAGGCGGAACTTTCAGCATTGATAATATGACCATTCCTTACAGTCCTTATGCAAGCTATGTGGGCATAAAATTACCGGAAGGAGAAAAGCCATTTGATTATTTACTGGCCGGGAAAAAACAAACTACACAAATTGTAAATGTGGATAGCCACGGTAACCTCCTGAGCGGCAATAATGACGTAGAAGTGCAGTTTTACCGCATTCAATGGCGTTGGTGGTGGGACAATAGCGGTAATAGCCTCAGTAACTTCACGCAGAATGAGGTCAATAAACTGCTGAAAAAAGAAACCGTGCACCTTACTAACGGTAGGGGGCAATGGCAGTTTGGTACATCTGAAACGGAATGGGGCCGCTATTTGATATTGGTAAAAGACCTCAAGAGCGGACATACCACCGGTTCCGCCTTTTATATTGATGACCCGTCCTGGCAAAGCAGGGAAGGGAATGATGACCAGACCGCTGCGGCCATGTTGTCTTTCAAACCCGACAAAGAAAAATACAATGTGGGTGATGAAGTATCCTTGTCTATTCCAAGCAGCAAGGGTGGAAGGGTATTGGTAAGCCTGGAAAGTGGTACCCGGGTGATCAAAACATTCTGGCAGGAAACTGAACAAGGGCAAACTGTGGTGAAGTTCAAAGCAGACGCCGCCATGTCGCCAAACATATACGCCACCGTTAGTTTGTTGCAACCGCATGCGCAAACCATCAACGACCTGCCCATCCGTATGTATGGCTCCGCTCCCATTTTTGTGGAAGATAAAAATACACAACTCAACCCTGTTCTTAATATGCCTGCCAGCATTCGGCCAGAACAGGCGGTTTCTTTTTCAGTGAGTGAACAGTCGGGCAAAGAAATGACCTATTGTGTGGCCATCGTAGATGAAGGATTGCTGGACCTGACCAGGTTTAAAACACCTGATCCGCACGAAGCCTTTTATGCAAGGGAAGCATTGGGTGTAAAAAGTTTCGACATGTTTGATTTTGTGATCGGCGCATGGGGCGGCGACCTCGAACGCATCTTAACCATCGGTGGTGATATTGATGCAGGCCCCGTAAAACAAAAAACTGCCAATCGCTTTAAGCCCGTGGTACAATACCTGGGGCCATTTCATCTGGAAAGCGGTGAAAAACAAACGAAAACATTTACCTTACCGTCTTACATTGGTTCCGTAAGAGCCATGCTGGTGGCTGCTCATAGCGGCAGTTATGGTTTTACAGAAAAAACTGTTGCGGTAAAAAAACCATTGATGCTGCTGGCCACCATGCCCAGGGTGCTTGGTCCGGGTGAAACAATTAAATTACCCGTTACGGTTTTTGCGATGGAAAATAATATTAAGAATGTAAATGTTTCATTGCAATCCAATCCGTTTTTAGAAGTGGTGGGCACCAGTTCACAATCGGTTAGTTTTTCACAAACCGGCGAACAAATGGTTTACTTTGATGTAAAAGTAAAACCAAATACAGGGATCGGTAAAATAAAATTATTGGCATCATCCGGGGGTGAAAAAGCAGATTATGAAGTGGAACTGAATATCCGCAATCCAAATCCACCGGTTACCAGTGTCACAAATATTACATTGGCTCCCGGGCAGCAATGGAAAACAACGGCCTCACCGATTGGTGTAGCCGCAACCAGTACGGCTGTGGTGGAAATTTCCAGCGTCCCCTCCATGAACCTGCAAAAGCGTTTGAATTATTTGATCGAGTATCCTTACGGTTGCATCGAGCAAACCACTTCAGCTGTTTTTCCTCAACTGGTGTTGAATCAACTCACCGACCTTGATGATTATAAAAAAGCGGAGATAGATAAGAACGTAAAATCAGGAATAGCGAGGATGCAGAATTTTCAGCGCCCTGATGGTGGCTTCAGTTACTGGCCCGGCGGCTATGAAAGTGATGAATGGGGAACCAATTATGCCGGCCATTTTTTAATTGAAGCACAGAGCAATGGTTATTTTGTTAGTGAATACATGGTGCAGCAATGGAAAAATTACCAGCGGGGTAAAGCAAACAGCTGGGTGCCCTCTACCATTAATTTTTATGGAGGAGACCTTACCCAATCGTATCGCCTCTACACGTTGGCGTTAGCAAAGGCGCCCGAACTGGGTGCCATGAACCGTTTGAAAGAATTCAAATATTTATCAGTGGAAGCAAAATGGCGACTGGCTGCTGCGTATAAACTGGCGGGCCAGGATAATACTGCCCTGGACATGATCAGCGGCCTGGCAACAAGCTTTGATCCACGACCATCACCCGGCATCACATTTGGTTCTGACCTCCGCGACCAGGCAATGGTGCTGGAAACCCTCACCATCATGGGTAGAAAAGCAAAAGCTGCTGAATTGTTGCCCACTATCGCTGCAAGATTATCACAGGATTCCTGGTACAGCACACAAACTACCGCATATGCGTTGATCGCCATCGCCAAATATTGCGGAAAAAATCCTTCGGGCGAAAAGATCATGGCAAATGGTAGTATTGATGGCAAAGCGATGGATATCAATTCTTCTTCGTATATCCGCCAGGTCCCGGTGCTGTTTAAAAATGCAACCAGCAATATTGTATTGAACAACAAAGGAAGCAATACATTATACGTTCGTTTGATAACACAGGGGCAGCCTTTGGCAGGAGATAGTTTAAAAGTGAACAACAACCCGTCTGTATTGAATATGAGTGTGAGTTATGTAACGCAGGATGGAAAGCCGATCGACATCAATAACTTAAAACAAGGAACCGATTTTGTTGCGAAAGTGGTTATTATAAACCCGGGTAAACGTGGCTATTACACGCAGATGGCCCTGTCGCAGATCTTCCCCAGCGGCTGGGAAATACTGAATGCAAGGATGCTCGGTGGTGAAGGGTCTTTCAAATCATCATCATCAACTTACCAGGATATCCGGGACGACCGGGTGTACACTTTTTTCAATATCGGCACCAATGTAACACTCACCTATTATATTCAGCTAAATGCGTCTTACCTTGGCCGTTACTTTTTGCCGGGTACGTTTTGTGAAGCGATGTATGATAATAGCATCACGGCTGGTGTGAATGGAAGATGGGTACAGGTGACCCCCTCCGCACCCTGAGGGCGGAACTGATCATGGAGGAGATTGAAACGAAGACGAAAGCGAATTTAAAAAAACCCTGTCGGCGGTCGTCGAAGACACCGACAGCGGTTTTTTATAACGATAGCGGCCCTTGCCCCTATCCCCTAAAGGGGGAAATGGAGAAGATTTTTGCGGAGATGGAAGCGAATTAAAAACGCGGTAACGATTATTTATTTATTGACAAGCTTCATTAATTCTATTCATCATCCTTGTGTCACTCACTTGTACGGTATACCTTTGGGGAACCTCTAACAACAGTATCATAATTGAATTCCTTTTTCTCAAATATATCATTCAAATTAAAGCGCCTCCGCACTAAAACAAAAATAAAATTAGTAGTGCTGATAGGGCTTTTATGCTGGTTCTGGTTATCCCTTCCACATACATTATTCAATGTCCCCACCAGCTATGTCATTGAAGACGCAAATGGAAATTTATTGAATGCCACCATTGCCGCCGACGGCCAGTGGCGTTTTCCCTATAATAAAAATGTTCCGCAAAAATTCATTGACTGCATTACCACGTTTGAGGATAAACGCTTTTTTAAACACCCCGGCGTAGACCCCGTTGCCATCGGGAGGGCACTCGTAAAAGATATTAAGAACCGGGAAGCCGGGCAGGGCGGCAGCACCATAACGATGCAGGTTATACGCCTTATAAAAAGAGACGACAGGCGCAGCTTCCTCAATAAACTGAAAGAAAGTATCCTGGCTGTCCGGCTGGAATGTGCTTATTCCAAGAAAGAAATATTGGCGTTGTATGCCTGCAATGCACCCTTCGGCAGCAATGTCGTGGGCCTGGATGCCGCCTCATGGCGTTACTTTGGAAGAAGCGCTGATAAATTAAGCTGGGGCGAAATGGCCGCATTGGCCGTTTTGCCCAATGCCCCCGCATTGGTGCATCCCGGCAGGAACAGGGATGTATTACTTAAAAAAAGAAATGGCTTACTGAATAAATTATTTGCTGTAGGAAAAATTGATAAAAGCACCTGTGAACTCGCCAAGCTGGAACTATTGCCCGGTGAGCCTTTGCCGCTTCCGCAAAACGCATCGCATTTACTGCAAAGATTTATAACCGATAATAAAAAAATGAATGCCGAAACAAAGATCAGGACCACGCTCGACGGTGCATTACAAAAAAATGTATCAACGATCATTGAGCAACATCATGCTGTTTTAAAAGGGAATGGCATCAATAATGCCTGTGCCCTGGTACTGGATGTGGAGACGGGAAATGTATTGGCCTATGTGGGAAATATTGCTGACCCATCCAACGCAGCCATGGAAAGTGATGTGGATGTGATCGGGGCGCCCCGAAGCCCGGGTAGCGCATTAAAACCGATTTTATATGCGGCGATGCTGAGTGACGGATTGATATTACCCAATTCCATCATTCCCGACATACCCACACAGATCGGTAGTTATGCACCAAAGAATTTTGACCTGGGTTATGATGGTGCCGTTGCGGCAAACCGGGCGCTGGCAAGAAGTTTAAATATTCCCGCGGTAAAATTATTGCAGCAATATAAATATCAAAGGTTTTATGAAACATTGCAAAACTGTGGAATCACCACATTGAACCGCACTGCGGATACTTATGGTTTAAGCCTGATCCTCGGCGGCTGTGAAGTGACGATGTGGGACCTCGCCGGCGTGTATGCGTCAATGGCACGCACCTTAAATCACCAGACAAAGAATCATGGCAAATCAGACCCGAACGATTTTCACCCTCCGAATTATATTGCAGGCGGCCCAACGACCAACGTTCAACGACCAACGACCAACGTTCCATTAGATGCAACCTCCATCTGGTTCACCTTCCAGGCCATGCAGGATGTGATGCGGCCGGGAGAAGAAGGTTTATGGCAACAGTTTTCTTCTTCCCAAAAAGTTGCCTGGAAAACCGGTACCAGCTTTGGCTTCCGGGATGGATGGGCGATCGGCATAACCCCCAAAAACGTAGTGGCCGTGTGGGTGGGCAATGCAGATGGAGAAGGAAGGCCGGGATTGATCGGCGTGCAAACCGCGGCGCCCATCCTCTTCGATATTTTTCGTTTATTGCCAAACGTTAGTTGGTTCGAAAAACCAAAATATAATTTTTCTTATGTACCCGTTTGCCGGCAAAGCGGTTACAGGGCCAATATAGATTGCCCGGATGTGGACACTTTATTCATGCCGCCCAATGGAACCAAAGTGCCGCTATGCCCCTATCATAAAATAATTCACCTGGATGCAACGGGCAATTTTCGTGTAACAGAAGATTGCGAAAGCCCTTCGGCCATGCAGCATAAGAGCTGGTTCATCTTAACACCTGCCATGGAATTTTATTATAAGCAACACAATGCCGATTATAAAACACTTCCGCCCTTTAAACCCGGTTGTGCTTTTGCTGAGACGGGCAAACTCATTGAGATCATTTACCCGCAACCCGACGCTAAAATTTATGTGCCGCTGGAGATCAGCGGTGAAAAAGGAAAGACCGTTTTTACAGCCGCCCACCGCAGGGCGGGCGCAAAGATCTTCTGGAGCCTTGATGATGAATTTGTGGGCACTACGCAAAATTTTCACCAGATCGCATTGAACCCTGCTCCCGGAAAACATATCATCACGCTGGTTGATGAGAATGGGGTAAGTGTTTCCAGACAGTTTGAGATATTGGAAAAAGAAAATCGCTGAAAATCGGAGATGATGATGATTGCGCAGATTTCGCAGATTTTTTTAATTCAAAGAATATTCGAATTTCAAAAGATATACTGATCCGAAAAGAGCGATCAGCGAAATCTGTGATAATCTCATAATCTACGATCCGATCAGCGAAATCTGCTAAAATCTTTTAATCTGCGATTCGATTTCTTCTTACATTTAATCTTCAAAATTATTTTCTATGCCCATAAGAATGGAAGATGATCCCCAGGATCAGCAGGATTTTAATGACAGTAATACTTCCGGCGGAAGCAGTGGTGGAAGTGGCTCGGGCGGATTATTAAGTTTTTTACCACTATTGTTGGGCTTATTCAGTGGTGGCGGTGGCGGTAAAAAAATATTGCTATTATTATTACTGCTTGGAGGCGGGGCTGTTTATTTTTTCTTTATCCGCAAAGGTGGTGGCGGAACAGATAGCATTCAAAAACTTTTTTCGAGTAGCGGATATAGTTTCAGTCCTGAGCAATTTAAAAAAGCAAATGTATATGAAGGGCTTGAAGCAGATAATACAAAAAACCCTTTGCCCGAATCTGTTTCCTTATTGCGCTTTGCACCCGACCGCAAAGACCAGGGCAAACAGGGCAGTTGTGTAGCATGGAGCAGTGTGTATGCGGCAAGGTCAATTATCGAAGCGGCTTCCACAGGACAAACCGGGAACAATACTTCTTTCAGTCCCTCATTTGTATATAACCAGATCGGCATGGAGGGTTGTGAAGGTTCTTATATACAAAAAGCAATGGAGTTTATGACCAACAAGGGTGTTGTGCCCTTTAATGATTTCCCATACAGCGACCAGGATTGCAGCAGGCAACCCAATTCATCCCAATGGAATGAAGCTGCACAAAATAAAATGCATGGCTTCACCAGGCTAACGGAAACTGATAACGTAAATGGCATTAATATTCGTGCCGTAAAAGAACACGTGGCGAAAGACGCCCCCGTAGTGATCGGTATGATGGTAGGCGGCAGCTTCATGCAGGATATGATGGGCAAGGACTTGTGGGCGCCCACTGATGAAGACCGCAGCCAGGCAGGCTTTGGCGGGCATGCCTTGTGCGTGATAGGATACGACGACCGCAAACAGGCTTTCCAGATCATGAACAGCTGGGGGCCCAACTGGGGCAATAACGGTATCGCATGGGTGCGCTATGCGGATTTTAAAGAGTTTGGAAGAGAAGCCTATGGCATTGACCCGATGCCCAAACGCGGTGCCGCATTAAATGCGGGATTTGAATGCGCCATTGGTTTGGTGAAAAATAATGATAAACAATATATCCCTTTAAAAATAAAGGCAGGTAATATTTTTGAAACGGTGAGCACGGTCAGTGCCGGTACCAAATTTAAAATGGAAATAAAAAATTCTACCGAATGCAATATTTATATTTTTGGACAGGAAACTGACGGTAGCAGCTACACGCTGTTTCCATACCCGGATAAAACCGAACCAGGCAAAACAAGTTTTTCGCCCTACTGCGGCATTACCGGCTACCGCTTATTTCCGCGGGGTAAAAGTTTAGTGCCGGATAGTATCGGCCATCAGGACGTGTTTGCCATAGTGGTCTCCAAACAACCCATTGACTGGTTTTCCACCAATACCGCAATTTCGAAAAGCAATGCCGCCGATTATGGTGCCAAACTAATGGAAGCTTTACACAGCAGTTCCAGCAGTATTGTTAATTTTAGTACGGGTAATGGCGGAACCATTAATTTTAAGACAAATAACCCCCAGCAAAATACAGTGTATTGTATTGTAGAGGTGGATAAATAAACTAAATTAAAATGAAAAAAATGAAAGGGATCTTTGTAATTGCACTCGCTTTGATATGCTATGCCGGCAAAGCACAGGAAACAAAATTATACCACCCCGAAGCCGATGCTGAAAAAGATATTGCAGCCGCTGTTAAAAAAGCGAAGGCCGAAAATAAATTCGTGTTGCTGCAGGGCGGGGGCAACTGGTGTAGCTGGTGTATCGAGTTTGCACGCTTTTGTAAGGCGGATCCGCAAATTGATTCTGTCTTAAAGGCAGACTATATCTGGTACCACTTAAACTGGAGTAAAGAAAATGAGAATAAAAAAACATTTGCAAAGTATGGGTACCCGCAACGTTTTGGATACCCGGTGTTCATCATACTAAATGGTAAAGGCGAACGCATCAATACGCAGAGCAGCGAATACCTCGAAGACGGCAAAAAAAGTTATAACAGGCAAAAGGTTCAGGAATTCCTGGAAATGTGGTCGCCGAAAGCATTGAATCCAAAATCGTATGGAGACTAATATTAACCACAGATTTATTGGATTGATGCACAGATTTTCACAGATTTAATAATTCATAAAATAATCTGTGTTTATCTGTGAA
>OLKZ01000238.1_pt1 | contig 29762 bp, 19 predicted proteins | sample 1604431 | NCBI WGS metagenome assembly OLKZ01 (sample SAMEA104055714, study PRJEB20765) | soil metagenome | isolation source: soil
ATATTGGCTCATGAATTAGGCCATCATATAAATAATCACTTAACCAATCCTTTGCCGGATGAAACACAGAGGGATATGGAGGTAGAAGCTGATAAAACAGCCGGCTTTATCATTTACCTGATGGGAGGCACTTTAAGCCAGGCGCAATTAGTTTATTATAATTCAAATATCACCGAACAGGGATCTTATACCCATCCTCCCCGAAAACAACGCCTTGAAGCTATTGCTAATGGTTGGAATAATGCGGCTAAAAATTATCCTAAACAAAACCCTGTTGTTCCAAATAATCAGGAAAAGCCGGTGGTAAATCCAGTGACTCCCTCAGAAAAGACGAATACGGTTACTGATGTGGATGGTAATAGTTACAGATTTGTAAAAGTAGGGAGCCAGATATGGATGGGGAAGAATTTGAATGTAAGTCATTTTAGAAATGGAGATATTATTCCTGAAGCAAAAACAGATGAAGAATGGGAAGCTGCTGCTAGTGCTAAAAAACCAGCCTGGTGCTATTATAATAATGACCCGGTCAATGGAAAAAAATATGGTAAGTTGTACAATTGGTTTGCGGTAAATGACAGCAGGGGTTTGGCGCCTGATGGTTGGCATGTACCATCTATAGTTGAGTGGGCTGATCTCACTGAATATTTAGGAGGCGAAATAGTGGCCGGTGGCAAAATGAAAAACACCAGCGGTTGGGAAAGCAATGGCAATGGAACAAATGAAAGTGGTTTTGCAGGCCTTCCGGGTGGCGGCCGGGGCTACGGTGGTGAGTTCGCCAGCGTTGGTTTGGAAGGTGGTTGGTGGAGTTCTTCAGAGAGTGTTGCAATTAGTGCCTGGCACCGTGACCTGAGTGCAAGTAGTGGTGGGGTACCTAGAGGCTACTTCAATAAGGGTTATGGGCAATCTGTTCGTTGCATCAGGGATTGACAATTTGTATATTACCCTGCCGTGGCGGGGTCGAATTTTGAAAATTATGGATTGCATTATGAATTGCCGGTTTATAAAGCGAGTTACAATTTGTTATTAGAGATCAATTTTTAATAGGAAGAAAATAATTTCATTATTTATGAAGCAACTTTTAATCTTGTTTTTCTTAAACTGTGCTGCTTTTTTTAGCTATGCACAAGATAAACCCGGAACCTCATTTGCAGGGTCTATGAAAGGCGACCCCAGTGTTTGTCCCCAAAGTTCCAACTACCTCAGCTCCGAAGATGTAAATAATCTGGTTACCCAGATGCTTGATAAATACCATATTAAAAACCGGTATATCATCAAAGCCTGTCCACAGGTTGATAATTGCCAGGCCGTTTTGTACAAGGGCAAACCTTATATCCTTTATAACCCTGAATTTCTGAATAAAGTAAAAAGACTTAATTTTTCTGGTGCCAGTTTGCCGGGAGCAGATGATAAAGATTGGGAAACCCTTACAATCCTTGCACATGAACTGGGTCATCATATCAATAACCATTTACTCAACCCGCTGCCCGATGCCAAACAAAGAGATATGGAACTCGAAGCAGATGAAACTGCCGGCTTTATCATTTACCTGATGGGCGGCACTTTAAACCAGGCTCAATTAGCCTATTACAGTCCAAATGTCAGCGAAGCGGGCGATTATGAGCACCCTCCCCGTAAACAACGTCTGGAAGCAATTGCTAATGGGTGGAATGATGCGGCTAAAAATTATCCCAAACCAAACCCTGTTGTTCCAAATAATCAGGAAAAGCCGGTGGTAAATCCAGTGACGCCCTCAGAAAATACGAATACAGTTTCTGATGTGGATGGTAATAGTTATAGATCAGTAAAAGTAGGGACTCAGGTATGGACGACCGGGAATTTGAATGTGAGCCATTTTAGAAATGGCGACCACATACCAGAAGCAGTAACAATGGAGGAATGGGAAAAAGCTTTTGATAAAGGAAAGCCAGCCTGGTGCTATTATGATAATGACCCAGTTAATGGTGAAAAATACGGTATGTTGTACAATTGGTTTGCAGTAAATGACAGCAGGGGTTTGGCGCCTAATGGGTGGCATATACCTACTACAAGAGAGTGGACTGATCTCACTGAATATTTAGGAGGCGAAAATGTGGCCGGCGGCAAAATGAAAAACACCAGCGGGTGGGAAAGCAATGGCAATGGAACAAATGAGAGTGGTATTTCAGGCCTTCCGGGTGGCAGTCGTGGCTTCATTGGTCCGTTCGACTCCGTTGGTTCTTTCGGTAACTGGTGGAGTTCTTCAGGGGATGATATAAGTCATGCCTGGTACTGTACCCTGTTTGGCAGTGATAGTAAGGTGAGCGGAGAGTACTACTATGAGGGAGCTGGGTTTTCTGTTCGTTGCGTCAGGGATTGACAATTTGACTATTTTATAATTTGTATGTTACCCCGCCGTGGCGGGGTCGAATTCTTAAAAATATGGGATTGCATTATGAATTACCGGTTTATAAAGCGAGTTACAATTTAATCGTATAGATCAATTCTCATTAGAAAGAAAATAATTTTATTTATTATGAGACAACGTTTAATCTTATTGTTCTTCTGTTTTTTGGTTTCTTTTAGCTATGCACAAAATAAACCCGGAACTTCATTTGATGGGACCGTTAAGGGAGACCCCAATGTTTGCCCGGGCAGTGGCCATTTTTTGAGTGAAAAAGATGTAGAGGACCTCATCACTGAAATGCTTGATAAAATTGGAACCTTGAATCGTTATATCATTGTAAGTTGCCCGCAGGTTGACAATTGCCAGGCTACTGTTTATAACAATAGACCTTATATCTTGTATAATCCTGAATTTTTGAATAAAGTGAAACATCTGAATTTTTCCAATGCCAGTTTACCTGGAACAGATGATAAAGACTGGGAAACGCTTACCATACTTGCACACGAATTGGGCCATCATATAAATCACCATTTAGACAATCCCTTCCCCAATGAAACGCAGCCAGAAATGGAATTGGAAGCCGATAAAACTGCAGGCTTTATCATTTACCTGATGGGAGGCACTTTAAGTCAGGCCCAGTTGGCTTATAATAATAACCCAAATATCACCGAACAGGGATCTTATACCCATCCTCCCCGAAAACAACGCCTTGAAGCTATTGCAAAAGGTTGGAATAATGCAGCCAAAAAGTATCCCAAACCCATATCTCCTGATAAACCGGTCAATCCATCCAAGCCTTCTGAAAATACAAACACTGTTACGGATGTAGATGGCAATATTTATAAATCTGTAAAAGTAGGGAGCCAAACATGGTCGGCCGGGAATTTGAATGTAAGCCATTTTAGAAATGGAGATATTATTCCGGAAGCAAAAACAGATAAAGAATGGGAAAAAGCGGGAAATGAAGGAAAACCGGAGTGGTGTTATTATTATAATGACCCGGTCAATGGAAGAAAATATGGTAAGTTGTATAATTGGTTTGCAGTAAATGACAGCAGGGGTTTGGCGCCTAATGGATGGCATATACCCACTACAATAGAGTTTGCTGATCTCACTGAATATTTAGGGGGCGAAAATATAGCAGGCGGAAAAATGAAATATACTGCGGGATGGGAAAGCAATGGCAATGGAACAAATGAGAGTGGTATTGCAGGCCTTCCGGGTGGCCTACGTAGCCTCAATGGTCCATTCAGCGCCGTTGGCTCTCGAGGTTTCTGGTGGAGTTCTTCAGAGAATGGTACGAATAGTGCCTGGAGCCGTAACCTGTATGCCAGTGGTATTTGGGTGGGCAGAGGCAGCGGCACTAAGGGGAATGGGTTTTCTGTTCGTTGCGTCAGGGATTGACAATTTGACTATTTTATAATTTGTATATTACTCGCCGCAGCGAGGTCGAATTTTGAAAATTATGGATTACATCTAGAATTAACGGTTTACATAGCGAGTTATGACCTGATTTCTTTTAGTTTGAAAAGTGTAATGTTCCTTATTACATTTTTATCATTAAAATACTTTTCTTCTCAAACGATCCGCCGCAGAATAATACCTGTTTTTATACAATAAGCTTGCTTTAAGCATAAGCGCCATATCGGTTTTATCATTTCTCATTTCAGGATAATCCAGGTAAAGTTTAATTAAACATTCGGGTTGCTCTTTATTATCTCTACTTATATTGATAAATGATTTGGCTGCAGGTTTAACAGAAGGATCATAACTAACTGCTACATTAAAATGTTGTAAACCTTTTATTTTTGTAAATTCAGTTATATCTAATGAGTCTTCATATCTTACTAATGTATCTAATACCAACCCTTGCATCGGATCCTTGAATAGAAGCCTGAGCTTCTTTACATTATTCCTTTTTCTAAATTTTAAAATTATTCTTTCTCCTCTTAAATAAATAGAATTATCGGAGGGTGATGTAATATCATTGTTATTCAGCATGTCTATACCACCCCCTATACCCAGTCCTTTTTCACCGGCAGCATTAGTCTCCGGTAAAAAATATTTTTTAATGAATTCCAGGTACTTTTCAAACGCTGTGCCATTCAGCGATACAATTTTAGCATCAACGGAATTGATAGTAAACTCACCTTTATGCTGTAATTTAAATGATGCTCCCTTTTCATTTGTAAAAACAACCCACGAAGAATTATTACCTATCACAAGTTTGTCTCCCGAAAAAAACTTATCACCACTATTAATTACAGTTTGATTTTTACCATTACTTTTTACAAGTAACACATCCCCTTTGTAAAGGTCAAAACTAAAACTGTGTTGGCTAAACCCGGTTTCCGTAAAGCCGAAAAAAAAGATAAATAAATAAATCTTACGCATATCATTACAAATTAATAAAAGATGAAGGTATTTTAAACCTTTTATTGCAGTATTTTATGATTGGTTCATAAAAGTAAAGCAGGTCAACACTAATTAAAATACTTAACAGGATTATTCCGATATCGATTTTTACTCCCCACTGTTTATAAAAAAACAATGCAATCAACAGGATGCTTATTGCCGATAATAGCTGAATACCCTTGGTTATAAGATGAAACCAAAGATGCGTTCTTTGCAAAATCTTAATGTAAAAATAAATATGCAGGTAGCAGATGATAAAAGCTAAAAGGATTGTGATCCACCAGGATAGATGCGAAATATAATTTTGTTTAAGCATCATCAGTATAATATTTGCATTTATGACAAGGCCTACGGCATCAGGATGTGACCTGCCAATTATTCTTGAATTTAGCGGGGTATAAAACCTGTCCCTCAATTTGGGGTATGCTGCATCTTCACTGATATAGCCAACCAGTACAATATGGTTATTTATTGCATTTTCAATATAGGCATCGCCTTTAATGATTGAATCTGCTTCTATTGTTAGAAAATTATTTTCAGTTGCCTCATAGTTGATAATTTCTGTTTTTTTCTTTTTTCTGATCATTTTCTGAAAGGCTCCTTCATCAATTTGCCTTACTACCTGCGAGGCAAATGAATACAAGGTATCCTTGTCTTTAACAACATAAGGTGAAAATTCTCTCACCACAGAAAAACTATCATCAATAGCAAAATTTACAAATCCATAATTAAATGCACCATAAAAAGGATTTGATCTTTTGATCTCAGTGGTGCTTTTGGGATAAGCCCGATGCGGGAGGCGGGATGCCATTACGAGAGGTTTCATTGCCTGGAGACTTGCTTTTAAAATACTGTCGGTTGCAAATGTAGTATCAGTGTGATTAAAAAAAACATCAATTGCAGTAAGCCTTGGATGAAAATTATTTATGGATTGTAACAGAGCTCCCATCCTGTCCCTTTTTATATTACCGACATTTACAAGTACAATATCCCTGGTTGCAAGCTGTTGAAGGGTAGAACTATCCTGCTTGGGGCGCGAATAAAGAATATCCGTAAAATCAATGTCTTTATAGGAGTTATCAATAATTGTAAAAGCGCTAAAGTTCAGTTCAAGTAAAAAACTGAACAGGTAAATGAAAATAAAAACAAACAGCGTGGCAAAAAGACTGTCTTTCCTGAGAAGTTTAAAATAAGCGCTATCCCTTTTTATATGTTTAGTCTTTTTTGCCTTCATTTTACTAAGATACTTTTTTAAAATTAAAAACTATAAGAGGACACATTCCAGATTCGCTTACGCATCAGTTTACGTCGCAATTTATGCCACGTTTGGTTTATATCGCCTGTGATGTCCTCACCATAAGTGTTTAGAAGATGTTCCAGCGGAACAATTTATAGGTAAAAAGAATCGTGAAGGTTGGTTTAGCGTTCCATCAGAACGCTTTGTACTCCGAATAACACAAAACTTTTATAATCACCATGGTTGGTGCCTGCCTGTCCGGTAGGCAGGTTCCAACAAACCACAACAGGGTATACGAAAATTTTCTTATTCCTCAGGTTTTCGAGAAGATAATAAAACTTGTAACTGAAATTTACACAGCTTTCTACAACTGAAATAAATTTTCTACACCAGTACTATATATTAACTTGGATTTCCCGGAAATTTACTTATGTTTTTATTATGTAGCATTAAAAATAATTATTATATTGTTCTTTCCTCACAGTAAGCCCTCTTAATTGAATTCTTTAATGAAGTTTTATTAAATCCTAAAAATTGAATTAATATGAAAAAAACATTCATCTTAGTATTTCTGGTTACTGCCTTACATTGTTTTAGTCAAAAGAGAGCCACCGGTTTGGTTTTTAATGACAATGTGTATCAAAAAACTGATCGCCTGTCACCCGCATTAAAATTTACTACAGGTGATTTACCTGCCGCATCACTCAAAATGTATTGCCCCAATCCTGGTAATCAGGGTCAGAGTATGGGTTCCTGCGTAGGATGGGCTGCAGGCTATGCTGCATTAAGCATTTCTACTGCTATAAAGAATAATATTACTGATAAAACCCAAATAACCCAACAGGCAAGGTCTGCGCTTTATATTTATAATCAAATAAAGATAAATGGATGTCCCAATGGCGCAGATATGCACAGGGCCCTTGAATTTGTAAAAACTAATGGCGATTGTTTAAAGAAAGATTTTGATCCAAACGATTGTGAAATGGATCCGTCCGAATCTGTTCGTCAAATGGCTTTGGAATTTAAAATAAAGGACTATTATACGCTATTTAGCGTAGACGCTACCCCAGAACAAAAAATTATTGCCACTATTAATAGTATTATTTCAAAGAAACCTGTTCTCGTTGGTTTGGTAGTTACATCATCAATTTTCCGTGGAGTTGGCAGTAAGGGAGAATGGAATCCGGATCCTGGGGAGAGCGTAGAGGGCGGTCACGCCTTATGTGTAATTGGGTATGATAATATGAGTGAGCGTTTTGAAATAATAAATTCATGGGGTACTGATTGGGGTAACAACGGTTTTTTTACAATCTCGTATAAAAACTTTGCAAGATTATGTAAATATGGCTATCAGTTTAATCTTCAGGATAATGCAAAAAATACTACTGTAAGTTTAACAGGTAATTTTAAATTTAAGAAATATAAAGGATATGATGCTTCAACCAGTAAATATCAATTTGATGAAGTTCCTGTACAATTGAATGGAACCAGCTATACTATAGACGATATCCATGTGAACGACTTTTTTAGAATATCGGCTTCCAATATTTCCAAAGACAAATATGTTTATATATTCAGCATTAAACCCGATAAAACTGCTGAAATTCTATTCCCCATTAATACAACAATTGATGGAGTTAGTGTAAAAGATATTCCTATCGTTCCCTCAAATGATGCTGTAATTGAAATTCCGATTGATGAAAAGAAGGGATTAACAACCGACCAGGCTGGCGACGACATTTTGTGTATTCTCTATAGTTCAGAATTAATAAATGATATAGAAGCAGTTGTCAAAAATATCAAGAATGATTCCGGTGAATTTTATACCCGCTTGCAAAATGCTCTGGGAAGTAAGCTTATACCGTCTTCAGATATTACTTACAACCCTTCAACAATGGGTATTACTACCAGTTCCAATAAAGGTACCATAGCACCAATTATTTTACAGGTAAATGTTAAAAACTAAAATAGCAGTCTATGACTTTAAAAATATAATTGTAACAATACAATTATGCATGCTGATTGTGCCTGCATTTTGCCAGAAGGATACAATAAAAAAAATAAATCTCTTTTCAGATACTTTAAGTTTTTCTATTCAAGAGGTAAAAACAGATTCATCAAATAAAAGAGTTTTATTCGTTCCGGTTAAATCCCAATTGGTATATGACTTTAAATACCAATACCCATATTACCAGGTAGAATCGAAAAAATGGCAACCAGGTGATCAGGTCCGATTTCATTTCATGCATTTACCATCTAAAGGGTATATATATGTATTTAGTGTTGACGGCGAAAACAATGTGAAAACGCTTCCCGTGATCAATATCAACAGCACAGTTAAAAAGCCTTTCAATTATCCCGACTCATTAAAGACACTTACGTTTAAGGTGAATGGAAAGGAAAGAATATGTTTATGGTATTGCCCTGATTCAATTCCTTATGTCGAATCCTTAATAAGTGGAATAGAATTAACGATGGGCAGTTTTGTTTATCGTAATAATGGCCAGTTGGGAAAGAGTTTATTGTTGCCAGGTTTTGGGTGGCATTTAAATAATTCCTCATTTGGTTTTGTTACAACTCCCAAATTCTTTCATTTGCCTGAAAGTTTTATTCTACCTGTTATTATTGAATTTGATGTGCCTAAAAAAAATAATATGCTCTAAAATAATATCATTGTTATGCGACAACACTTAATTATAATCTTATCATTCAATTGTTTCTCTATTTCTTTTAGCTATGCACAAGAAAAAACTGCCACATCCTTTAATAGTACTTCCAATAAAGACCTTGATGTATGTGCATACAGCAGTAATTTTTTAAGTGAAAAGCAGGTAGATGATCTGATAACAGATATGCTCGCCAGGGTTGGTGCAAGAAACAGGTACATAATAAAGAGCTGTACTCAGGTAGAAAATTGCCAGGCCACTATCTATAAAGGAAGGCCTTACATATTATATAATCCTGATTTTTTGGGGAGTGTAAAAAAACTCAATTTTTCAACTGGTACAATTCCAATTGCTGATAAAGATTGGAAAACAATCACCATACTTGCGCATGAATTGGGACATCATATAAACAATCATCTAACTAATCCACTGCCTGATGCAACCCAGCCGGAAATGGAATTGGAAGCAGATGAAACCGCTGGGTTTATTGTAGCATTGATGGGTGGTACATTACTGCAGGCACAATTGGCATATAATGATCTTCCTGAGCGAGGCGATTATGAGCACCCTGGCCGGCAGAAGCGATTGGATGCAATTGCAAAAGGCTGGAACGATGCGACTAGGAAAAACCAGGGAACGGTTGTAGTACCGGTAGATCAACCCAAGCCCTCTGGAAATAACAATAGTTCTAAAAGCAGCACTACGATTGTAGAAGTAAAGAATGATAATGATGAGAATAAAATATTCAATAAGGTTGAGATAGAAGCCGCTTTTCCAGGAGGTGATGCAGCATGGGGAAATTACCTTCAGACTAATCTTAATCCTGATGTCCCTAGTAAGAATGGGGCAGCTAGAGGAAAATATACAGTGATAGTAATATTCATTGTAAGTAAGGATGGGAGTCTAAGCGATGTGTATTGTGAAACTGATCCGGGGCACGGAATGTGCCAGGAGGCAGTTAGGGTAATAAAAAATACGGACAAGTGGATACCGGCAATGTTAAATGGGCGTAAGGTAAATGCGTATAGACGCCAGCCGATTACGTTTTTGATTGAGTAGCTACTGCTATAACTTTTTTCGAAACAGCAAATTAATAAAACCAGTAGTGGAGCATTTTACGAGAAAAAATAATTATGTGAAGATAAAATATTCACCAACCTTGCTAATTTTGTCCGTTGTAGTATTCTCATTCCTTTTTTTGGGAGCTACTAATTGTTTTGCCCAGGATAAGCCCGGAACCTCATTTTCCGGGCCAATGAAGGGTGACCCTAGTGTTTGCCCTCAAAGTTCCAACTACCTGACCCCGGAAGATGTGAATAACCTGGTTACGTTGATACTGAAAAAAATTGGCATTAAAAACCGATACATCATCAAGGCCTGCCCCCAGGTTGATAATTGCCAGGCGGTTCTTTATAAGGGGAAACCTTATATCCTTTACAACCCCGAATTTCTGAATAAGGTAAAAAAATTGAATTTTACTAATGCCAGTTTGCCGGAAGCTGATGATAAAGATTGGGAAACGCTTACCATACTTGCACATGAACTGGGACATCATATCAATAACCATTTACTTAATCCTCAACCGGATGCAAAACAAAGAGATATGGAGTTGGAAGCTGATGAAACAGCCGGGTTTATCATTTACCTGCTTGGTGGCACATTAAACCAGGCTCAGTTAGCCTATTATGACATAAATGTTAGTGAAGAGGGCGATTATGAACATCCACCCCGTAAACAACGTTTGGATGCAATTGATAAAGGATGGAATAATGCTGCTAAGGAATATCCCAAATCGCCCCAACCCATCAAACCGTTGCCACCATCTGGTAAAAATAATAACGACCCGACAGTAACTCTCAATGCAGTTGGGGACTATTGTTTTAATAATGTTGACAGAGTTGGATATAAGGCAACAGTTTCAATTTCTAAAGCTGGGAAAAGCGACGTACTTAAATCTATCTCTGTAAATTATGGCGAAACAAATTGTATGTATGAGTTGCCACCTGGAATTTATACAGTTAATGTTTCCTGGAGCGATAGGTGGTCGAATGCGATTCCCTCTACTACACATGAAATCAGAATCAAAAGCGGTGTTTCGGGTACTCTTCAAATACAACACTAAATATTTAATCAAAAGGTTATTTACTTGAATAATAACCATAAAATAAAAAAAATAGAAATTCAGTCACCTGGAATAATTCTATAATAATAAAGTATAATAAATTCATTAATTATGCGACAATTATTAATCTTACTGATCTTGAGTAGTTGGGTTTCTTTTAGTTATGCTCAGGATAAGCCCGGAACTTCATTTGATGGTACCATCAAGGGTGATCCCAATGTTTGCCAGGGCACCACCAAAAACATGATGACTGACAAAGATGTGGAAAACATGATTACCCAAATGCTGGAAAAATTTGGGATAAGAAACCGATACATAGTTATGGCTTGTTCACAGATTGAAAACTGCCAGGCCACTCTGTATGACCATAAACCTTATATCCTTTATAACCCCGAATTTTTGAATAAAGTGAAGCACCTTAATTTTTCCAATGCCAGTTTACCAGGGGCAGATGATAAAGACTGGGAAACGCTTACTATAATTGCTCATGAATTGGGCCATCATATTAATAACCATCTAATCCTTCCTTTACCAAATGCAACTGAAATTGATATGGAATTAGAAGCCGATCAGACTGCCGGCTTTATTATCTACCTAATGGGAGGTACATTAAGACAGGCTCAATCAGTGTATTATAATTCAAATGTCAGCATAGAAGGCAATTATTTGTATCCACCTCGTAAACAACGTTTGAGTGCTGTTGCAAAAGGGTGGATTGACGCAGCTAACAAATATCCGAATACAATCAGAGTAACTCATGCAAATCCATCAACTGAAAATACAAACACTGTTACTGATATAGATGGCAATAGTTATAAAACCGTAAAAATAGGGGACCAAGTTTGGATGGCAGAGAATTTAAACGTAACCCACTTTAGGAATGGAGATCTTATTCAAGAAGAACCTAAAGATACTTCTTCTAAAACTACCTTGATTGCAGAGGGGAAAAAATTTGAGAATGGAGAAGGAAAACCACTCTGGTGGTATTATGATCATCGTTTTCGCCAAGCCAACGGGAAAAAATATGGGATATTGTATAATTGGTATGCGGTAAACGACCCTAGGGGCCTGGCACCTACTGGCTGGCACATACCCAGTGAGTTAGAATGGACAAAGCTGAATGGTTATTTAGGAGGAGAAGATATAGCTGGCACGAAAATGAAAAGCACAAGCGGCTTTTCTAGCCAGCCGGGCGGCTACCGTAACGACGATGGAACGTTCTCAGACATTGGCAAGACCGGTTACTGGTGGAGTTCTTCAGAGTCCAGTACTAGTAATGCCAGGTACCGCTTCCTGGATTACCGCCTTAGCAACATTTATAGGAATGACACCAATAAAACATCTGGCTTTTCTGTTCGATGCGTCAGGGATTAGACTATTTGTTTATTTGATAAGTCGCCCCAAACCGTTCGAATTTTTAAAAATATGGGATTACATCAGGAATTACCGGCTTATAACGCAACCTACAATTTAATCGTATAGATCAATTCTTAAAATGAAGATTAAAATTTCATTAATTATGCGAAAACTATTTATTGTTATCTTATCATTCATGGTTTTTTCTGCTTCTTTTTGCAACGCACAAGATAAGCCCGGAACCTCATTTGATGGTACCATCAAGGGTGACCCCAATGTTTGTCAGGGAACTGCCAAAAACATGATGACCGACAAAGATGTAGAAAACATGATTACCCAAATGCTGGAAAAGTTCGAGATAAGAAACCGATACATAGTCATGGCATGTTCACAAGTTGAAAATTGCCAGGCAACACTTTACAAGGGCAAACCTTATATTCTGTATAACCCTGAATTTCTGAATAAAGTAAAGCGACTCAATTTTTCTGAAAACAGTTTACCAGGTGCAGATGATAAAGACTGGGAAACGCTTACTATTATTGCACATGAATTGGGCCATCATATTAATAACCATTTAATTAATCCATTACCTGACGCGAGAGGAAGAGATATGGAACTGGAGGCCGATCAAACTGCAGGCTTTATTATCTACTTAATGGGAGGCACACTAAGTCAGGCTCAATCTGTATATTATAATTCAAATATCAGCGAAGAGGGCAGTTATTTGTATCCGCCTCGTAAACAACGTTTGGAATCAATTGCTAAAGGTTGGAATGATGCAGCAAAAAAATATCCTAAAACGCTTCAACCCATCAAACCATTGCCTATAAACCCGAATAATAATAATCAAGCAAAACCCTGCAATACTGAAACAGGAGATTATTGTTTTTACAATAATTCAAATGGTGTTGCATATGTATATATTTTTGAAACCATATCAGTTTGGTACACAACTGAAAAAACTACTGGCTATACATATCGAAAGTTGAAAACTATTATTCTGAAGTATAGAGAATCAAAATGTATGTATAATTGTTCAACTGAAAATACTTACAAGTTTGCTGTTTATACAGAATTGCAATCTGATATAGAAATGCAATTACAATTAGGGTTAGGGTTTAAACAAACAAAAAGTATTATCGATGAAGGTGATTTATTAGTTGAAAAATGTAAATCAAAAACATATACCCTGCGGTAATTCATTTGCTATGAAACCAGAATTATTGTTTCAATAAAAAGATTAATTTTTTGTATTATTCTTATATATAAAAAATACAAGAGAGCTACTTTAGAAAAACAAAAAAATATGAAAATTAAACTATGTACTTTGTTGCCCTTCCTCTTTTTTTCAAATATTCTGTATAGTCAAAATATTACGTATGTAAAGCCCCATATTCGGGATCAATTCTTAAAATGAGAATAATAAAATAAATTCATTAATTATGCGACAATTATTAATCTTATTGATCTTGAGTAGTTGGGCTTCTTTTAGTTATGCACAAGATAAGCCCGGAACTTCATTTGATGGTAGTACCATCAAGGGTGATCCTAATGTTTGTCCGGAAAAAACCAAAAATATGCTGAACGATCAGGATGTAGAAAACATGATTACCCAGATACTTGGTAAGCTTGGTACAAAAAACCGATACATAGTCATGGCTTGTTCACAGGTTGAAAATTGCCAGGCCACACTTCATGATAATAAACCTTATATTCTCTATAACCCCGAATTTCTCAATAAAGTAAAAAGACTCAATTTTTCTGAAAATAGTTTACCGGGAGCAGATGATAAAGAGTGGGAAACGCTTACCATAATAGCGCATGAACTGGGTCATCATATAAATCATCATTTAGATAATCCTTTGCCAAATGCTAAATCTGGAGATATGGAATTGGAGGCTGATGAAACAGCCGGCTTTATCATTTACCTAATGGGAGGCTCACTAAGCCAGGCTCAATCAGTCTATTATAATTCAAATGTTAGTATAGAGGGCAATTATTTGTATCCGCCCCGTAAACAACGTTTGGAAGCAATTGCTAAGGGTTGGAATGATGCAGTAAAAAAATATCCCAAAACGCTTCAACCCATCAAACCGTTACCTATAAACCCGAATAATAATAATCAAACAAAACCCTGCAATACCGAGACAGGAGATTACTGTTTTGAGAACAAATCTGGCAGAATGCTATATGTTTACCTTTGGTATAGTGATTTTGATAAAAATGACGGAAAGCAAATTACATGTGATCCAGGACAAACCCAGTGTTTTTATAACCTGAATGCCGGAATTGCAAATTATGCTATTGGTTCCCAAAAAATAGTTGGTGGCTATAACCTTTATCTTGCTGAACGAACTGGGCAAATAAAGGTTATTAAGTGCGAAACAATAGTTTTCGTTATTAAATAAACTAAGATTTTTCTGTTATTCTTGCTCTTGTTTTAGGCATTATATTTTACTTAATATTTTCAAAATTATAAAATGAATTATATGAAAAACATTTATCCTGATTTTTAACTTGGGAATTATAAGCTCGCAAATGATATATAGTCAGGTAAATGGTTATATTGTAAACCAAAAATATATGCTGTTATTGTAGGCGTTTCCAACTATAGGATATGCATATACTTAACCTTAAATATCCAGAAAAGGATGCTTTGGCTTTTTATGCACGTTGGTTTGGTATCGAGAACAAAATATTGTTATTAAAGTGTTACTTTGGGATATTCGGAATCGTTGTCGGGATTTAATTCATCAAACCTGCAATACTTTGGATGTTTAGATAATGAAAAGAACTAGTCAGTAAAGATCATATAAACTCGGACTAAGCGATAGAAAAAAGAGAATAATATTTCATCAAAAATTTTTCATTCATTAAATAAAAGTCGTATTTTTATTTTGTGAAACTGACAAAACGCCTTTAAATGGGTAATGAGCATAGTGTGATCTAAATTTATTGAGTCTTTCATTGAGTCGCAAAAAGTTGGCCTTGTAACTAGTTGATTATTAATTAGTTATACACAATAGTTGGCGTACCGTCCGGTCCGCAAAAGACAAAAACAGAAGCCTTGTAAATATTGAGTTTACAAGGCTTCTTTGTTCCGCCTGAATTATTCTATTTGATCATTTAATATGATATACCAGGCCTGGCTGGAGTTGATTATTACTGTATTGAAGATTAAAAGAAACTGAATTTTTTGCCTGCCCCGGTGCTTTTAGTTTTGCATAACGGTGATAATTATTTACGATCTGCCTTCCGGATAAATATCCAAGAATTGAACCTACAAGTACATCTGTTGTCCAGTGCTTATTTTCTGTGATCCTGCTTAAACTGATCAGCGAAGCCACAGTATATGAAACAATGGGTACCCACACCGTGGTTTTATATTCCATTGCATAAACAGTTGCTGCTGCAAATGCCACGGTTGCATGGCCAGAGGGGAAAGAACTATTGGATCTTGATCCGTTAAAGTCGTGCGAGGTATTACCAAAAGGGCCCTTAAATGTTGGTTCGGCTTCTCCATTTGGGTCATAAAATGAAGGCCTGGTTCTACCCGCCAGGAATTTTACAACGCTTTCAATAGCCCCTCCTGTAATATAAGCCTGGCTGGCAAGGAATGTAGTGGTTTTGATCTTTTCATTTTTAAAAATAAATCCATAAGCTCCTAAAGTTGCCAAAGTGATAAATTCATAGGGCCCCCCAACATTTGTTATAAACCTGCTGACTTTTGCAACCCCTGGATTCTTATCTATGAATTGCATTGCCCGTTTTTGAATGGGCTCATCAGCAAAGGTCAAAGCCGCAATGGCAAGTGTAAATGCCCCAAATTTTCCCCAATCTTTCCTGCGCATGTGGAACGGCTTGGTGAATTCCTGCTTCAGGTTACTTCCCAATAAAATAAAATAAGTTTTGAAAGTTATTTTGGTTTGTTCATTATAAGCCCCTTTGGTTGTATTGTTTATCTGCTTGCCCGCACTGTCAGTCTTGACGCTTAAGCTATCTAACTTCTTGATCAGCGTATCCGTCTTCTGGCTAAAAGCTTTAAAGGAAAGCATTGATAAAAGTATTAAGAAAGCTATTTTATTCATGTTGCAGGCTTTTATGGGCGAAAGTTAGCTATGTATCCTATATGTTACAAATGCCATACCGAAAAATTTTGGTTGTTGCAAATGGAAAAAAGTAAAATGAAAGAGCTGCAGGATTTTTTCAAAAAGGAACTTGGGTTTATTGTTTCAAGTATTGATTAGTGTGACTGCAATAGATCTCACCTGTCATTACTGATCCCTGCTATCATAAAAATTATTTTCTTCGGTATTATTGAATGGGGTTTAATTAAAAACAGGCTCCCCTGCCTATAGCTTAGACCCAATTTATATTTGGCGATCGTGTGGCGGTTTCAAATTTCTATTGCAACTCTTCGGCCTTTCTTCAAATAAGTTTTTAAGAAAATACTATAAGATTTTTTGTGTTATCAGCAACCGATATACCAGGTGAAAAAACTGACAGTTTTATGACAATAGAACATAGGCTGGATAAGTATTTCAGCGCAAACGTTTGCGTAAAAAGCTTAAGGAAAAACGCCTTTTTTTAAGTACCTTTGCGGCAAGAAAAAGATATCATTTAGTAATAGCCTTGATATCATTGATTTTGATCCGATTAAATTATTTGTGGAGTTCAGGAGAATGGTAAAAGACCCTTCCCGTTTCCCGGAAAATAATATCTAACTGCCCTTGACTCAAGCTAGTTCGGGGCATTTTATTATAACATTAACATAAATATTACAATATAGTATTCACATCTACCCGTTATTAAATTTCAAAATCATTTTTTGCATGAGGAAGTCCTGGTTTAAGAAGATCTATGTTTTCTTGTCTTCAATATTAATTTTTGTACTGCATTTGCCCTTTGTCTTTGCTAAAACGAGGCCGGGCCATGAATTGAAACCTGCCATGCCGAGGATAGTATCGGCGATGCCCGGTGATTCGTCAACTTTAATTACTTCAAAATTAAATCCGGGACATACTATTTCTTCTATCTACGACAGCCTGCGCCTGAACCTGATGGGATTATCACAGCAGGCATTTGAATATGCCATGAAAGGCTTCAATTACCTGCTCCAAACCGGCAAGGTTACCAATGATAAGGTCATTTCTATTGTAGATTTTAGCCAGCCTTCATCAAAGAAAAGATTATTTGTGATAGACCTGGACGATTATAAAGTAGTGTTCAATACTTATGTAGCGCATGGTGTTAACTCAGGCAGGGCATCAGCCGACCAGTTTTCCAACACCGCCGAAAGTAATAAAAGCAGCCTGGGCTTTTATGAAACGCTCAACACCTACACCGGCCACAATGGGTATTCATTGCGCCTGGAAGGATTGGAATCGGGTATCAATGATAATGCAAACAGCAGGGCCATCGTAATGCATGGGGCGGCTTATGTGGATGAATCGCTGATACAATCCCAGGGTTATATCGGCCGTAGCTGGGGTTGCCCGGCAGTTCCTGAAAAATTGCATAAACCAATTATTGATAAGATAAAAAACGGAACCTGTTTATTTATATACAGCCCGGATAAGCGATACCTGGATCATTCCAGGATCCTGCATCCTGCAGGTACATGATCAATCGCTTGCAGATTCAATGCTCCTGAACGCCATCCTCCTGATCTTCCGGAGGATTTTTTTTGTCATAAATTCAAGGGTTGTCAATACCTTCACAAAAATATTTTCAATGAGTTTACGTACACAACTGCAGGGTACCGGTGTGGCACTGATAACAGCTTTTAAAACCAATACGGCCATCGATTTTGATGCGTTGGGCAAACTGATCGATTTTGTCATTACTAACGGGGCAGAGTATGTGATCAGCCTGGGTACCACAGGAGAAACCCCGGTGCTGGACAGCGAAGAAAAGCTCGACATCATCCATTTTACCTATGAAAAGGTCAATGGGCGTGTACCCGTAGTAGTTGGTATCGGGGGCAATAACACCCGGGAAGTGATGGAAAACCTGCAAAGCTATCCATTGGAAAAAGCAACTGCTGTGTTAAGCGCCAGTCCTTATTATAATAAACCATCACAGGAGGGAATTTTTCAACACTATCAAAATATAGCCAGTGCAAGTCCCAAACCGGTTATTGTATATAATGTTCCGGGAAGGACGGGAAGTAATGTCACTGCCGAAACCACCCTGCGCCTCGCTAATGAGGTAGAAAATATTTCAGGTATAAAAGAAGCCAGTGGCAACATGATCCAATGCATGCATATTTTGCGGGACCGGCCCGGGCATTTTTTAGTGGTGAGCGGTGATGATCATTTAACCCTGCCTCTCATCGCCTGTGGAATGGACGGGGTGATCAGTGTGGCTGCTAATTGTTTCCCCGCGGATTTTTCTCAAATGGTGCGCTTTTGCCTGCAGGCAGATTTTGCATCAGCAAGAATATTGCATCATAAATGCCTCGAAGGGAATGACCTTTTATTTGCTGAAAATAATCCGGCAGGCGTAAAAGCATTTTTGTACGAAATGGGAATTATCGAAAATGTATTGCGGTTACCGCTGGTTCCATTGAGTGATGGCTTGCGGGAGAAAGTTAAAGCATGTCTGAAAAAAATGTAAAATATTAAATGTAAAATTTAAAATGTAAAAGTCGAGAACCTCAATAATTTGTAAAAGCTTTAAAGTATAAAAGCTGCCAAACTTTTACATTCTACGTTTAATATTTTACATTTAAACTTGATAGCAAACCCCCTCCAGCGCCAGTTCTGTATTTTCAAAAACTTCAGTGGCCTCGGTTAAAAATTCATCCAATGATTCATACTTGGAAGAAAAGTGGCCGATCAGTAATTTCTTTACTTCCGCTTTTTTTGCAATGGCAGCAGCCTGTATGGAAGTGCTGTGAAAGCGGGCTGCAGCTCTTTCCGGCAAGTCTTTCAGGTACGTTGCTTCATGGTATAGGAGGTCAACTTTGCTTATTTTTTCTGCAAGGCTTTCATCATAAATAGTATCTGCACAATACGCATAACTCTTAGGATTAGACGCTGCAAGGGTGACCTCTTCATTGGGGATGATGGTACCTTTTTTGTTCACATAGTCTTCTCCCTGCTGCAGTTTTTCATAAAAGGCCGAAGGTATTTCATAGATCAGGGCTCTTTCAGCATTGATCTTCCTGGGATTTTTTTTCTGGCGGAACAAAAATCCCCAGCAGGCTACGCGGTGCCGCACTTTAAAACAATATATTTTTATCCTTTTACCATCCACGATCAGGCCTTCTTCTTCCAAAGCATGAAAATGCAGGGCATAAGTCAAATGGGTATCGGCCACTTTGAATTGTAAATGGAGAATTTCTTCCAGCTCGGCAGGGGCATAAATATGCAATTCCTGCGTCCGGTTCAAAAGGCTCATGCTGGTAAGCAGGCCGATGAGCCCGAAATAATGGTCGCCGTGTAAATGGGAAATAAAAATACGGTTGATCTTACTGCGGCGGATCTTGTATTTCGACATTTGCATTTGCGTGCCTTCCCCGCAATCGATCAGGAAACTTTCTTCAGGCGTTTGTAAAACCTGGGCAGTAGGGTTTCTGTCAAATGCCGGAATTGCGGAATTATTACCGAGTATGGTTAAAGCGAACAATTTTTTTGTTTGATGTTAGTTGTTGAACGTTGGTTGTTGGTTGTTGGTTGTTGGTCGGAAGAAAGACCCCAATAACAGTTGAAATGCTGCATAACGACCAACGTTCAACGACCAACCCTAAACTATTCCCATTGTCCATTCAATAGTTCCCTTTCTATTTCTTCCATCTGAACAATATCCCAGGCTTCACTTTCAGAAGGGGTGGTGTTCATCACTTCCAGCAATGCTGCATCATTTAATTTTTTTTCAACCGCAGCCTGCAATTCACAGACAACAAATGAGCTGTTACTTTCGTAAAATTTTTGTTGAATGGATGCCAGTGTTTCTCCCGCTTCCGGGTCAATATGTTGAACCAATTTCATGTTAAACACAATGTGAGGTATGTCTTTTTGAATGTACGCAAGCAACAGATTGCTCATTTCTCCTGTCATATTAGCAGTAAATGAGGCCAGTTCGGGAGTAATCACAGTGAATTTTTCTTTGGTATCTATTTTGACGTTCATGATTGAGAAGATTGCTAATGAGGTTGATCAAAGATAGGAAGGAGATTGAGAAATGAAAGTCAAAATTCAAAAGTGAAAACCCGAAAGTAGCTATCTTCTAAAAGCTGCCCAATTTTAGGTTTTGACTTTTAACTTTTGAATTTCTATTAGTTTTTAACTTTTTCACATATTAACAATTCATCATTCCGGCAATCTTAATCTTCAAAATAATCGTTATTATTGTACAACCTAAATTGAAAAGAAATGGATAATAATTTTTCAGCACAGGTAAAAGAAATAATTTCCTATAGCAGGGAAGAAGCATTGAGGCTGGGCAATGATTTTATAGGAACTGAGCATTTGGTGCTGGGTTTGATACGGGACGGGGAGAATACGGCCATCAAAATTTTAAAATCACTCAATATTGATCTCTTTGAACTCCGCAAGGAAATTGAGATGGCAGTAAAGGATAAAACGGGTAAAAATATTGCCAATATCAATTCGCTGCCCCTTACCAAACAGGCAGAAAAAGTAATACGCATCACAGTGCTGGAGGCCAAGGCCCAAAAAAGTGCATTGGTGGAAAGTGAACACCTCATGCTTTCCATTTTAAAGAATAAAGAAAATATTGCCACACAGATTTTGAACCAGTTTGATGTGGATTACGACGTGTTTAAAAATGAATTGGGATTTGTAACAAGTACTCCCCCCACTTCAGAATTCAGTGATGAAGGTGATGATGATTTTGATGAGGAAAGAAAACAGTACGGCCAGCAAAAATCGCAAAGGGGCGGAGCAGCCAATCAACCCAAAACAAAAACACCGGTGCTGGATAATTTTGGAAGAGATATTACCAGGCTGGCCGAGAATGGCTCACTGGACCCGATCGTGGGAAGGGAAACCGAGATCGAGCGGGTATCACAGATATTATCCCGGCGCAAAAAAAATAACCCCATTTTAATTGGTGAACCCGGTGTGGGCAAAACGGCCATTGTGGAAGGCCTCGCCTTACGCATTGTACAAAGAAAAGTTTCCAGGGTGTTGTTTGATAAAAGAGTGGTGAGCCTTGACCTTGCTGCATTAGTTGCCGGCACAAAATACCGCGGCCAGTTTGAAGAGCGGATGAAAGCGATCATGAATGAACTGGAAAAGAACCGGGATGTGATCTTGTTTATTGATGAGATCCATACCATTGTTGGTGCAGGCGGCGCCAGTGGATCGCTGGATGCTTCCAATATTTTTAAACCGGCGCTTGCCAGAGGCGAACTGCAATGTATAGGCGCTTCTACTTTGGACGAGTACCGCATGCATATTGAAAAAGACGGGGCGCTGGACCGCCGTTTTCAGAAAGTGATCGTTGACCAGCCTTCCGTGGAAGAAACCATCGAGATCTTAAATAACATTAAAAGCAAGTACGAAGATTACCATAATGTTACCTATAGCCAGGAAGCCATTGAAGCGTGTGTAAAACTGAGCGACCGGTATATGACAGACCGTTTGTTGCCCGACAAAGCCATAGATGTACTGGACGAAGTGGGAGCGAGAAAGCACATAAAAAATATTAATGTGCCTGAAGAGATCATTGATCTGGAGAAAAAGATCGAAGATATCAAAGTGGAAAAGAACAGGGTGGTAAAAAGTCAAAAATTTGAAGAAGCTGCTTCTTTGAGAGATACAGAAAAACGTTTACAGGAAGACCTGGAAAAAGCAAAGAATAACTGGGAAGAGGAAAGTAAACACAAACGCTTCCCGATTGAAGAAGAGGATATAGCCGAAGTGGTACATATGATGACGGGTATTCCCGTAAAACGCATGGTACAGGCCGAAACAGAAAAATTGCGCCGTATGGCCGATGACCTGCAGGGCGCTGTGGTAGGGCAAAAAGAAGCCATTTCAAAAGTGGTAAAAGCGATTCAGCGTAACCGTGTTGGATTAAAAGATCCTAAAAAACCGATCGGCACATTTATTTTCCTGGGCCCTACCGGCGTGGGTAAAACAGAACTGGCCAGGGCACTCGCCAGGCATATGTTCGACAGTGATGATGCATTGATACGGATAGACATGAGTGAATACATGGAAAAATTCACCGTAAGCCGTTTGATAGGAGCCCCTCCGGGTTATGTGGGCTATGAAGAAGGCGGCCAATTAACGGAAAGGGTTAGACGCAAACCATATAGCGTGATCCTGCTGGATGAAATTGAAAAAGCGCATCCCGATATTTATAATATTTTATTACAGGTACTGGATGACGGCTTACTCACGGATGGCCTTGGACGCAAAATAGATTTTAAGAATACCCTCATCATTATGACCTCTAATATCGGTGCCCGGCAGTTAAAGGATTTTGGCGATGGGGTAGGGTTTGCCACGGCTAACCGCCAGGAAAATGCAGATGAAAATAATAAAGCCGTAATTGAAAAAGCGCTGAAGCGTACTTTCAGTCCCGAGTTCTTGAACAGGATTGATGATGTAGTGGTATTTAATTCGCTGAACAAGGAAAATATATTTGAGATCATTGATATCCTGATGAAGGGTGTGATGAAGCGCCTGGCCAACCTTGGATTTTCGATGGAATTATCACCCGAGGCAAAGAGTTTCATTGCCGATAAGGGATATGATGTGCAGTTTGGCGCAAGGCCATTGCACCGGGCCATACAGAAATACCTCGAAGATCCCCTGGCAGAGGAAATACTGAACATGAATGTGAAGAGCGGCGACATCATGATCGCTGACCTGGATGCAGGCGGAGAGAAGATAAAATTCACTTTGAAGGAAGAGGAAAAAAAGAAAGAAAAGAAATCTGAAGTATAGCGTAGCGGTTTAATAAGTATTGAAAGGGCTTCCTTAAATGAGAGCCCTTTTTTTGTTCTTTTTTGCCGGAATTGGCAATCCTGCTGTGTAAATTTCCCACTTTTTATCTTTCTCTTCTTTATCATTTAGGGCTCTGCAACACCGGAACCTGCCGTCTGGCTAAATTAATTAAGCGAAAAGTACTGTTAGTGGCTGTATTTTACCAAATTTCGTTCAGGTTTGGTTTAAGTTTGGTTTAGGATTGTATTAGGATTGTATTAGAATTGTATTAGAATTCATTTACTCTTGGTTTACTCTTGGTTTACTCTGCGTTTACTCTTCTTTTAAAAAAGGGCCCTTTTTTAAAAGAAGAGTAAAACAAGACCAGTCCGTGAACAATCCCAAACCAGAACAATCTCTTACCAGGTAAAGATCAAATGGGAGTGGTTTGTTGAAGATGATGTGACCGAAACTGTCACGTTAATATAGCTGCTAACTCTTGTCTAGGGTGCATTTCAAATTGTCGCAGGCTGGTGGGGACACCAGCCTGGGCGGACCGCTGTGGTCGGTGTCCCCACCGACCACAATCACCAAATGGAAGCGACAATTTGAAATGCACCCCTTGTCTATCACTGCTCTTAAGGTGAAAAATCTAATGTTTGTCTTCAACTATTAATCGTATTACCAACTTCCGGCTTTTAATCAAGCTGTACTTATTTTGCGACAGCCTCTTTTTTTGTTAATAGGAGCTCCCGGGTTCTTTTATTTAATTTGATTTTGAATTCGCAGTATTTTAAAGGAATTTTGATCTTCTATGGCAAAAAAAATAATCATTACAATTGATGGCTGGTCATCCTGTGGTAAAAGCACATTGGCAAAACAACTGGCTTGCGAATTAGGTTATGTGTATATCGACAGCGGGGCGATGTACAGGGCCATTACATTGTATTTTTTAAGGAATCACATCGACTGGTCTGATGTAAAGGAAGTAAATGAAGCTTTACAAAATATAAAGATCGAATTTCAGTTCAATAAAAAATCCCAGCAGACTGAGATCTTATTAAATGGAGAAAATGTGGAATATGTGATAAGAGACCTGGTAATTGCCGAAAAAGTGAGTGATGTGGCGGCTATTAAAGAAGTGAGGTCCTTTGCAGTGGCGCAACAGCAAAGAATGGGCGCGGAAAAGGGGATCGTCATGGACGGGCGGGATATTGGCACCACCGTATTCCCGGATGCCGAATTAAAGATTTTTATGACAGCCGATATTGCGGTACGTGTGGAAAGGCGGTATAAAGAATATTTTGAAAAGAACCCGAATATCAGCATTGAAGAAGTGAAAAATAACCTTGAGATCAGGGATTATATTGATTCCAACAGGGAAGTAAGTCCCCTCAGAAAAGCTGAAGATGCCATTGAACTGGATAATACCAATCTCAGCATAGAAGAACAACTGGCCATTGCATTAAAACTGGCTGAGAAATTAATATAAATAATACTACAATAAACTGTAGTGTTTCTTCTACAGTACACTACAATATTTTTAACAGAATTGCGTTTAATCATATAGCGTATATAATTAGCCCTAACATTTTACGCTAAAGATCCAAACATGAAAAAGCGATTTGTACCTAAATGCTTACTATTAGTCTGTCTTGCCCTGAACGGAACATTGGCCTTTAGTCAGATACCCACTACATGGGGTAACCAAACCATACCTGCAGGTTCCAAAATCATAGACATGGGCGTTACACCTCAAACCGTTGCCAATGGATTAAAACCATATGGATTAGTATACGATTTGGTTAAAAATTATGATGTTCCTGTTTTATGGGCCATCAATTATTCCAAAACAAAGGATGGCACTGATTTTATCCAGGATGGAATAACTTATAAAGGCGGCCCGTTTATTATCAAGGCCGGTTATCTTACAAGTGCTGTAAATACAGATATAGCCAGTTGGACCAGCCAGGGTGTAATTGTAAGAACAACCACTACTGCCGGTTCAATACCCATTTTCAAAGAGATCAATATTGCGCCGGTTTGGGTAATAGACCAGGCTAATCCGGCTATTCCAACAAGTTTTCTTACTGATGGGGGTATACCTTCTTCGGCATACAGTCAAAAAGACGTTTCCCTGCTTGGAGTTTGTGATAATCTGTTTGTCATGCCGCATTCCGATCCAACCTGGGCAACACATAACCGATTGTACAGCTGGGTAAAAAGCGTGGATAGTACTAATGGTTACCAGGGTTGGTACTGGGGCGGTTGCCATGCGGTAAGCGTCTCAGAAAATTTATCCAATCCATCCATTCCCTGGCAAAAGATGAATTTTTTAAGCACTAATGGCCTTGTTCCTTATGGAAGCCATAATAATGGCACTGCTCCTTATATCAATGACAGTTTTCCTTCAAATCCTATTATGCAATTTATGAGCACTATTGATGCGGCAACAACTAATGGCAGTGAAGAGGTTTATTTACCTTCTTTAAGCAGTGCCTGGCGTTCCCATGTACAGGTGGGGGTATATGATGCAAGCCAGCAGAATGTTCCTGGTCTTTCTCCGGGCAAAGCTGCCCTGATGTTATTTGGGCCGGCATTCAATGATTATAACAATGGTTATGTAGCTTATGAAGCAGGCCATGATGTGAGTGGAACCAAAACATACAATGTTGCTGCGGAGAGATTATTTTTTAATTTCAGTATCCTGGCTCCGCTCATGCAGACAAGATTAACTTCACTTACTTCCTGTAACATACCTGATACTATTTATACCGGGAATACCTATAACCTTACGGTAGATGTTAGTGGTAACAGCGGTCCCTTTACTTACCAGTGGTCATCTACCTGTTCAGGAGCTGCTTTTACTGCTCCAACCAGCGCTACCACCAATCTTACGATACCTGGCTCTACCGGGACTTGCATCGTAAAGGTGGTTGTAACCAATGGCTGCAGCAAAGTAGTATTTAGCAGCAAGTCGGTTACACTGCTAAATGTGGGCATATTACCATTGCAACTGCTTAAGTACAGTGTTGCATACGCAGATAACAAGGCTAAATTGTATTGGGAAGTGGCCAATGACAATGATGGGCTCAGTTATAATATTGAAAGAAGTGAAGATGGAAGGGATTTTTATGTGATCGGTTCTGTACCTGTAAATACAGCAGCCGGAGGTATTTATAACTTCGATGACGTTTCAGTAAATATGATGCTGAGCGAAAACATTTATTACCGGATCAGGCTTATTACAAAACAAAATAGGGATAAAGTGAGCCCGATAATGGTTTTGCGAAAAGGAACTAACAATATGACCAGGCCAACCATCCGGCCCAACCCGGCAAGAAATTTTATCACAGTAAGCTTTTATGTAAAAAAGCCAGTCCTTGCAAATTTAAACCTGGTGAACTCAGATGGTAAAACCGTATTAAACAAAACAATAAGTTTAGCTGCAGGCGAAAATAATTTTATGCTGAACGACCTTAATAAATTCCCCGGTGGCATGTATTCGGCTGTTATTACAACTGAAAAGGAAACCGTGGCAGAAAGATTTTTTATTCTGAATTAATTTTTTATTTTTCCCGTTTTTATTTGGCCCGGGGACCCTTTTATTACCGGTTTCAATACCTGTTTTCATATATCTACAAAAAAAAAGTTAAAATTTATTTGGTAGTTCCGATATTTGTATTACTTTCGTGTTTACCTTTCAACCACATATCCCATCTTTAGGGTTAACGCCTTAACATAAAAGCCAGCATTTTTTTTAGTCCACCTATTCGCAAAACCGTATTTTTTCTAATTATCCTATTCCAACAACCAGCATTTTTCTAATCTTCCTGTAATTACCACCCCCCAACGAGACATGTTATTTCATTTACTGATCCTGTAAACATTTACAATTCAGTACCATTTTTAATCATGTTAAGTTAAGATTATGAAACAATTACTAAATGCTTGGGCTATCGGAAAAAATTCCACGCCTCTAATGGTATTCTTTTTAAACAAAAAGAAACCCCTTTTTCTGTTTTTTGCAATTGCATCTTTAATGATGTTATTTGCAAATTCCTCATTTGCACAAAACGGTTGCAATACCTGTGCTTTGGGTTATCCTGATAACAGCCATACGCCACAATCAGAGGTGGTATTTAACGAATCTGATGTATTGAGGGCGATCGACCCAGGTCCAACCACTTGTGGATTGACTGCCTTCCCTTCTACCATAAAAATGTGGTACAGCGATGAGCACGCCATGACCCTGGGTGTAAGGCAGGTTATTATCAAAAAAGCCGGTAATGTAAGGGATACAACAAATTATCCCATAACTCCGTATACCGGAACCCTTAATAATGGTGTTTGTTTTACGAATCCTTTATTTGGTTCCTTAATTGCGTCAGGTGCTCAGTCAGGTAATGACGTTGCTCTTCCAGACGGAAACGGAAGGACATTGAGGCCCATTTTATACATTACTGACCTTACTGTAAATGGCGCTTCCAGCCGCATCGGCGATTGGCAACAGGGAGGTGTAGGTTATAATCCTACTTCCATTTGCGGTTCATGGAAAGGCGCGGTTAAAATTATAGATAGCACAAAAAATCCGGTAACAATTGATGTTACGCCGGATGCTGATCCTGCACAAAACCATTGGGACCTTGGTGGTGGCCAGGCTCCTCCAGCAGGTACAACAAATGAGGGTTATGGTACGCTGGTACAATGGGATGTAACCATGCTTGGATTGATACCAGGGCATATTTACCGTATCCAGGTAATGGTACATGATGGTGATCAGAATAAAGATGGTGGCGATGCCGGTGAACTGTGTACAACCTTAGTAATAGCACCTTCCCTGTATCCAGATTTCAATGTAACTTATGTAAATGTACCTGTACCCGGCAACGTTAGTACCAATGATGTAATACCAGTTGGTACAACTTATGGTAGTTCACCAACTTTAATTTCAAGCCCTGCAGGAAGTACTCCTTCAATAACAATGAATAGTAATGGTACTTATAGTTTTGTTTCTAATGTAGTGGGTGTATATGTTTATAAGGTTTCTGTATGCGCACCTGGCCAGGCAGCCCCTTGTCCAACTTCATTATTAACTATAACAGTTCTCGGGCCTGCTATTAATAATAACCCACCTGTTGCGAATACTGATATTGCAACTACTAAAATAAATACCTTCGTAATCCTGAATACGCTTGCAAATGATAAAGCTGGTAATCCCGGCGGCAGTTTAAACCCTGCAAGTGTAACGGTAACGGTTGCGCCATTACATGGAACGGTAACGGTAAATGCAGCAAACGGTAATACAACCTATACTCCTGCCGCAGGCTATACCGGACAGGATACACTAACCTACAGGGTTTGTGACAATAGTACGCCACCATTATGCGCCACAGCTTTACAGATCATAACAATCAAAGCTGCAGGTCTTGGTAATACCACACTGGCGGCAGATGATTATGCCTTTACACCGATAAATGTTGCTGTAAGTGGTAATGTTAAAACCAATGATACCGATCCCGAAGGTAATACGCAAACTGTGGCAGTTCAAACAACTACAGTTGCAGGTAAAGGAACATTGGTATTGGCTGCAGACGGCAGTTATACTTTTACTCCTGTATCTGGGTTTACAGGCCCGGTTTCTTTCCCTTACACTACTACTGATAATGGAGTACCAGTGGCATCTGCCAATGCAACTTTGTATATATTGGTAAGCCCTGAACCTCCCGTTACCAATCCTGATTTCAATTCCACCTTTGTGAATGTACCTGTACCGGGTAATGTTAGCACCAATGATAAAGTGCCTGCAGGCTCTACTTACGGGACTACACCCACATTGTTATCGAGCCCGGCAGGAAGTACTCCGGTAATAACGATGAACAGTAATGGTACTTATAGTTTTGTATCAGATAAAGTAGGCGTGTATATTTATAATGTTCCGGTATGCGTGCCTGGCCAAACAGCGCCATGCCCTCCAACAAAACTTACCATAACGGTATTGGATGCAACCATCAGTTTCAACGCACCGGTAGCCAATGTGGATATAGCCACAACAAAGATCAATACGCCGGTAACCTTAAAAACGCTTGCAAATGACGCAGCGGGTAATGCTTTAATATCTCTTGTGCCTTCCAGTGTAACGGTAACCACACCACCTTTACACGGAACTACAAGTGTAAATCTTGCTAATGGAGATATTACTTATCATCCTGGACCCGGTTACACCGGATATGATACCCTTACCTACCAGGTATGTGATAACCAGGGCGCTTCAAAATGTGCATCGGCCAATCAAATTATTACGATAAGGCCTTTGAATGCACCCAATACAACAGCAGCGGCAGATGATTATAAGATAACACCGATAAATACTGTTGCAACGGGTAATGTTAAAACCAATGATACTGATCCGGAGGGGAATACTCAAACGGTTACTACCCAAAATACCACAGTAGCTGGCAAAGGAAACCTGGTAGTGGCAGCAGATGGCAGCTATACCTTTACACCATTTGCCACTTATACCGGGCCGGTAGACTACCCTTACACAACCTGTGATAATGGAGTTCCGCAAGCCTGCGCTATGGCAACACTGCATATATTGGTTCAGCCTGTAGCTGCAATACCCGATCTCACCCCGACAATTTTCAATGATGTAACTACATTAGACTCAGCCGTTCAT
>OLKZ01000084.1_pt1 | contig 29039 bp, 31 predicted proteins | sample 1604431 | NCBI WGS metagenome assembly OLKZ01 (sample SAMEA104055714, study PRJEB20765) | soil metagenome | isolation source: soil
GCCCCCTGAAGGGGGAGCTTTGGAGTCAAACATTTTGAAGGTCATACATTTATTTGATGTGTTTGATCAATTTTATTAACCACTCTGCGTTACTATAATATTCTTTAAATCATAATGCTCTCAGTTCCCCCTTTAGGGGGCGGAGGGGGTAAAATATTCTTCTTCCACCAACTGGCATATAATATGTCCCAGCATGATATGGCTTTCCTGTATTCTTGGCGTATCGGTGGAAGGTACATTGATCAGTTGATCGGAAAGCAGTTTCAGGTCACCGCCGGTTGTCCCGGTAAATGCAATGGTGATCATTCCTTTTTCTTTTGCCACTTCAAAAGCATTGATGATATTTTTACTGTTGCCCGATGTGCTTAATCCTACCAGTACATCGCCGGTATTGCCAATGCCTTTTACCAGGCGTGAATAAATCGCGTCATAGCTGTAATCGTTGGCCACGGCCGTGAGGTAAGAACTGTTGCAATGCAATGCTTCTGCCGGTAATGCATCCCGGTCGGTATAAAAACGGCCGCTGAATTCAGCAGCAAGGTGCTGCGCATCGGCAGCACTGCCACCATTGCCACAAAACAATACCTTATTGCCATTTTTAAACGCATTAACAATGATGCGCACACAGTCATTCACCGTGCCTAGTAATGTATCATCTTCCAATACCATTTGCTTTACATCGATCGATGCCTGCACTATATTTTTTATTTTTTCCATACTCTTGTCTCCGCCGCGGCGGAGAACTTAGATTTAAAGATTATAATTTAATTGCAAATTCTAAAATTTCGGCACTTACGATTTTGGTCTTAATAAGATTTAGGGCAAACTCCAGGTTGTTAACCCATAATCGACAAAACTGTATTTTTTCACTTCACCACCAAATGTATTCAATGTTTCTATAACTGCATAACGGGTATTGGCTGGACAATAAAATATCATGAATCCTCCGCCTCCCGCACCGCTGATCTTACCCCCGGTGGCACCGGCTTTTTTTGCGGCTTCATAAATGGCTTCGATATTGCTGTTGCTTATATTGGCCGCCATCAGGCGTTTTTGCTGAAACCCAAAATCCAGTATTTCACCAAATTCATCCAGCCGCCCTTTCAGCAATGCCTCTTTCATCCGCTTCGCCTGCTCTTTCAACTGGTGCATGGCTTCAATACTCTTTTCATTTTTTGAATGCACATTTTTTACCTGTTCTTTAATAATGGCTGCACTCTCCCTTGACGTGGCTGTAAAATATAAAACGAGGTTATTCTCCAGTTCATGTAAAAATTCGGGCTTGATTCGTAAAGGGTTCACAACCACCTTATCGTCTTCATAAAATTCCATGAAGTTAACTCCCCCAAATGTTGCAGCATACTGGTCTTGTTTGCCACCCGCCAATTGCAGGTCCTTTCGTTCAATGTCATAGGCATAATGTGCCAGCTCGTAATCCCTCAGGGGTAATTTCAACATTTCCACAAAAGCCCCTAATACGGCTACCACAAGGGTAGAGGAAGTTCCAAGTCCTGAACCCGCGGGTGCATCAGCGTAAGTGGATAGACGAAAACCGCTTAAAGGCATGTTATGATCTTTCTGTACACGGTTGTACACGGCTTTCAGCAGGTCTAATTTTCCATCAATGGGTAATTGGGCAAGCAGGCCGTATTCCTGCAGTTCCTGCCTGTCCAGCGCCTGAACTATTATCGAATTTTTTGTCAGGGGCTCAATGGTTGCATAAGCCGAAAGCGAGATGGTTGCATTTAATATAGCACCACCGTATTGGTCACTATACGGACTCACATCTGTACCACCACCGGCAAGTCCAATACGTAAGGGAGCTTTACTTCTGTAGATCATTAATGATTTTATGATGCAATTTAAACCGATTGGGTCAATTCAAGTATGCTTTCTGTCATTTTTGTCCAGGTGAATTTTTTCTTTTCTTCAAGTAAATGCGGAAGGAAGTAGCTTTCTCCTTTTTCAAAGTATTCAATAATTTTTTGAGCAAGGGACTCCGCATTGGGTTCGGCAACCAGGCCCACCTTATTATCGGGTACAAGGTTGGGTAGTCCGCCCACATTGGTAACGATCATGGGTATCTCAAAATGATAGGCAAGTGGTGTAACGCCGCTTTGTGTGGCATTGCGGTAAGGCTGCACCACCACATCGGCCGCACATAAATAATATTTTACTTCACTGTCGGGGATAAAATCGGTATGAAGGATCAAACGGTCGCTGATACCGAGTTGGGCAATCTGTTCTTCATAGACTTTTTTATCTTCATAGAACTCGCCGGCAATGAGCAATTGGCAATTGGCAACCTGCCTGCCGGTAGGCAAGGTTGGTAAGGTGGAGCTTTTGTCTTTTAAAATCTTCATCGTATCCAATAAAATATCAAGCCCTTTGTATTTTCTGATAAATCCGAAAAACAGCAAGATCTTTTGCCCATTGCCTATTGCTAATTGCTTTCTCGCTTCTTCTTTAGAAATCTTTTCTCCAAAATTATCATACAGGGGATGGGCAACAAATTTGGCCGGTTTATTTTTTGCAAACGATTGCAGGTCCCCCAGCACTTTTTCGCTCATGGTGATGAATGCATCTACAGGCTTAACAAAATACTTCGTGAATGATCTGTCACCGAAACGTTTTTCATGCGGGATGATATTATCCGCAATACAAACAATTTTTGTATGCCTGTTTTTTTTAACCCTGCGCAAAATAGTTCCCAGGCAAGGCCCCATGAATGGCAACCAATACCGAACGATGACCAGGTCAGGATCTTCTTTTTTTAAACGGTTACCAATTTTTAGCCAGTTAAATGGGTTGACAGAATTAATGCAAACCCTGATCTTTAGATCCTTTGGTGCAGGTGCTGTAGAAAATTGTGATGTGCCAGGAAAAAAGAATTTCGGGTATTGAAGCGAAAAAGTATAGATGCTTACATCATGGCCCTGTTGCTGAAATTCCTTTGCCAGCCTTTCATTGTAAGACGCCAGTCCGCCACGCAATGGATGTGCCGGACCGATGATAACAATTTTCATACGCCCAGTTTTTCTTCTATCAGGTAATTGTTGCGTTCAGGACTGTTTCTCGAGATCAGCTCGCCTATAAAACCTGCGAGGAATAATTGTGTACCGATTATCATTGCCAATATTGCAAAAAAGAATAAAGGGCGTTGCGTCATTCCTGATCTATCGAAAAAGAATTTTGACAAGGCGAGGTAGGAAAAAATAACAAGGCCCGAAAAAAACGAAAGGGAACCCCATAGGCCAAAAAAATGCATGGGCCGCTTGCCAAATTTTCCCACAAAGAAAATGGTCACCAGGTCCAAAAAGCCATTCATGAAACGGCTCCAGCCGAATTTGGTGACACCATATTTTCTTGCCCGGTGTTCTACTACTTTTTCACCGATGTTTCTGAAGCCTGCCCATTTGGCCAGCACCGGTACATAGCGGTGCATTTCGCCATACACTTCAATGCTTTTTATCACTTTCTTTTTATATGCTTTCAGCCCGCAATTAAAATCATGGAGTTTTATCTTGCTCATCCATCTTGCGGCGGCATTAAAAAATTTGGATGGAATATTTTTAGAAAAAGTATTATCGTATCGTTTCTTCTTCCAGCCACTCACCATGTCAAATCCCTCTTCCACGATCATTTTCCGCAACCCGGGGATCTCATCCGGACTGTCCTGCATATCCGCGTCCATGGTGATCAGCACTTCTCCCTGTGCGGCTTTAAACCCCTCATTCAGTGCAGCACTTTTTCCATAATTACGTTGAAATTTTATTCCTTTGATATATGGATTTGCGCTGCGAAGTTCTTCAATGACTTTCCAGGAATTATCCGTACTGCCATCATCCACCATAATGATTTCATAAGAGTATCCGTTGTCATGCATTACCCTTTCGATCCATGCCGCCAGCTCGGGCAATGATTCCTCTTCATTATAAAGCGGTATTACAATTGATAGGTCCATAATTATGATTTTCTTCTCTTTAGCAAATAGGAGGCAAAAGCACTCACCACCGCCCCGATGATAAGATAACTGAAAATTGCACCTGATAAAAGTACTACAATGTAATAATCTTTTATTTTTTCAATCTCACTGTTTATTTCAGCAGGGGTTTTGTTGCCGGTTTTTATCACTTCCTCCCGGTAGTTTGCAGCCATCTGTGCTTCGAACTCGGGATGCAGTGTATTGAAGATGAATGTAAAAAGCACCATTAGTAAAGTAACCACAATAAAACATTTGAATCCCTGCGAAAAATAAGCACCGAACTTAGCGGTATGATCTGCAGATCTTGCAAATTCCAATACCGCCCATACTACCCCTGCCGCATAAACGACATAGATCATATATTCAAGGGGGCTGTCAAAGGGGAATTTACAATAATAAAACAACAGTGAAAACCCTATCATCAGCAGCCCAGTGATCATGCCTTTCTTAGTAGCACTTAAGTTTTTTAACATGATTAATTGTTCAGGTGAATCTTATTTTTATTGATCATCCCAACCACTTTCCCTTTCAGCATTTTACCAATGAACGGCGAATTTTTTGATTTTGACTGCAACATATTTTCTTCGAAAATAAATTCCGTATCGGGGTTGAACAAGGTAAGCGATGCAGCTGCTCCTTCTTTGATCTCGGGTATGGCAAGGCCAAAAATTGCTCTTGCAGCAATGGTCTGCATTTGTACAAAATTGTTGATGTTACAGCCGATGCTGTTGATCACGGAGAACAATGTTTCCAACCCGATCATCCCGTTCTTCGCGTATTCAAATTCACAGGTCTTGCTGTCCCAGTCTTGTGGCAGGTGATGAGAAGCAATGCAGTCAATGCTACCTTCGTTTATGGCTACCCGTAAGGCAAGCATATCTGCGCGGCAGCGCAGGGGGGGATTGACCTTTAAATTACTGTCGTATCCGCGGAGGTCTTCATCGCAGAAATAAAGCTGGTAGGGTGTTACGGAGCAGGTAACTGGTATGCCAGCTTCCTTTGCCCTTTTAATATAGGATAGGCTTTTGGGAGAAGATACCCCGGTGAAATGTATTTTACTATCGGCATACCGCGCTAATTTTATGTCTCTCGCCACCATCAGTTCTTCTGCCATCGCGGGTTTACCGGGAAGGCCCAGTTGCGTGGAGACGATCCCTTCATTCATCAGCCCGTTACTGCCGATATGTTTATCATCAGGCAACTGGATGATGGTTCCTTCAAAAGCTTTTACGTATTGCAGCGCCTTCAGCAATAATCCGGAATTTTGTATGGTGTTGATGCCGTCACTGAAAGCAATGGCCCCGGATTGCCGCATGTCATACATTTCCGATAATGCCGCCCCTGCTGCATTTTTTGTAACCGCTCCAATGGGATGAATATTGACAACAGCATCTCTTGACCTTTGAACAATATATTCCACCTGTGATTTATTATCCACCACCGGGTTGGTATTTGGGATAAGCAGTATATCTGTAAAACCCCCGGCTGCAGCGGCTTTTGCGCCGGTTTCAATACTTTCTTTGAATTCAAAACCAGGATCTCCGAAATCAGCAAAAATGTCCATCCATCCGATACTTACGCACAGACCTTTTTCTTCAATGATATGATCTGCTTTTTCATTGATGATGCCATCAATTTTACGGATCATACCATCCGTGATCAGAATATCTTTGGTTTGCCCGTGGAAAGGAGAGGAGGGAGAAATAATGTGAACCTGCTTTATTAAAACCTTCATTATATTTTAGAGATTTTGCAAATATCACAAAAAAAAGTCAGGTTACGAAACCTGACTAATAAAATGTCGGGCTGGCTACCGCCAGTTCGAACCAGATTACTCAGGATATTAAGATGATTTTAGGGTACTAAAGCCTTCTTTGTGAACTATAATTCAAATATATTCAAGGGCATAACAACATTTAAATAACATTAAGGTGTAATAATTATAAATCAATTTTGCCAGGTTCGCTGGTTAAATTGTGGAAACCCACTCTGGTTTGAGGAAATTTTGTCTGCCCGGAATTGAAGCTAAATTTACCGCCCGGCAGAATTCCGTCCGCCGAATATGAAGCTGGGGTTTATAGCGGCTGGCCAATTTTGTCCATACTTAGAAAGCACGGTTATCAAAATTGGGTGGATTGTTAAATATTTCGCAACAATCAACCAAACCAAAACCATAACTAAAAATATAGAAATCATTATTGCCAAATACTATGATACTGGCTAAAATTATTTCTATTCGAAGTCATATATCTTTTTTTGATTAACCACTAAGGTCCGGGTATGACTATTACTCCTTATTCAATGCTACAGGAGCAAAAATTGCATGTACTGGAAATATTTCAACTTGTGGTTCTCCCTTTATCCCTGCTTCCATTGTTCCTGGCATAAGACGACTCTGAACGAAGTTGTTAAAATCATCAGCAGATTCCCAAATGTCAGTTACCCGAATCCCAGTATTGTCAAATGCTGCAACATGAAAGACGGCCCCTTTTGGATGATCTCCTTCCCAATTAACTGTTTTTCTAAGTGTTTCATACTGGTCGGAAGTAAGACCATCCCATTTCATTATCATTACTATTCTCATTTTATTTAATATTTTATATTATTCCTACTCGTATGGCTTTTCGGCGTCGCCCCGTTTTATTTTTGAGTGGTCTCTGGCCTCCACTTATTTAATACAAGATAAAAATATTTTTTAAGAAGTAAAAGGAGTTTTTATAAATCTCTTATCTGCCCGTGAAGGTTAGTGTACACGTCAAAATGCCCATAACGACATTTCTTCTAATTTCCTTGGCTAGCACCTGCCTTATATATGGAGTCAACCTCCCGTTTATAACTGGTTTTCCAATTTGACCCATTGCGTATGGTCAAATAAGTTTCTATTAGTTCATTGTAATTATTTATTCCGTTCTCGGTCTGTTGCGGCGTATACTTTTCAATATAGATATTTTCAAAGCCGTATCGGGCAGCGGCCATTTCAATTTCCTTGTCCTTTGAAGAAATTTTTGGTGATCCAATATTTATGATTTTAACATTCCTATTTTTTATGTCGAGTTTGGCGGTAGCATAATTATAATCAGAGGAAAGATCATAAATATGCCACACTATGAAAATTATCGAACTGAGCAAAAGGATAATTACGCCTCCTATTAATAGTCTTTTTCGCATACACCTTATTAGAAATCTAGTAAATAAAAGAGTTTCCAAAAAATTCCAGCCAAGGCCAGAGCATTGTAAATATCCACCCGACTGTGAATGTCTCCCGAGAAAAGTTCTCCATTGTTTGGTTTCGAATGATTCATATAAAGATATAAATAAATTCTCCGCTTCTGATTAATTCAGTTCTGGCTATTGGTTCAATTGCGCAAAGGAAAAATTAAATTACTTTATGACGCGTATAATATAACTTCAGCACGTTACAGCAAGTTTTAGTAAATTACTTTCTCTTTACCACTTATAATTGTCTAAGCAGAATAAAAAAGCATGAACCATCCAACTCCATGGATAGTTTTGCTCAATTACATTTAAGAAAGATATTAAATGACCAGGAGTAAAAATCATCCCGGCTGAATTCGCTATATTAGTTATTTACAATTAAAATCCCGGAACACCAAGCAAAGAAATGGCAACTGGACTAAGACAAAAGATAAAATCCCAATTTGAATTAATCGGCAATAAGAAATTCAAAGAAAATATATTGAATGCGTTACCATATTGGCTCGGTGCGTTTATCATTGGCGTTGTTTCTGTAATGTACACTAAGCTATTTGCCTGGGCCGAAACAGGAACTCAATATATCTTTCACCGTGCGGGCTGGACATTTTTTATTATCACACCGGCATCTTTTGTTATCGCTTTGTGGTTGGTACTCAAATTTGCGCCTTTTGCAAGGGGAAGTGGCATTCCTCAAGTAAGCGCTGCAATTGAACTCACTAATCCCAAACATAATTATAGAGTGAACAAGCTGTTGGGTTTTCGGATCATGGTCATTAAGATTTTGTCCAGTGTAATCATGGTATTTGGCGGAGGTGTTGTTGGGCGAGAAGGTCCGACCATCCAGATCTCGGCTTCAATTTTTAAAAAGATAAATGACCTCTTACCAAAATGGTATCCCAAAATTTCAAAAAGAAACATGATCGTTACCGGCGCTGCGGCCGGCCTCGCATCAGCGTTCAACACCCCTCTCGGAGGTATCGTTTTTGCAATAGAGGAACTTACCAAAACTCATTTCAGTTATTTTAAGTCGGCCTTACTTACGGGAGTGATCATTGCAGGATTTACAGCTCTGAGTTTTTTAGGGCCTTACCTTTATTTGGGATATCCGCAGCTGGATCATATTTCGCCCTGGGTTATGTTCGCAATTGTCCCGATAGCCGTTATTGCTGGTTTTGCTGGTAGCGGAATGGGAAGAACAATATTGTTTCTTTTTAAGAAGAAGAAAGCGCTGAAAAAGAATTACCAGAAATTGATCTATGCGGCAGTTTGTGGATTGATCATCGCATCCCTTGCTTTTTTCATCGACAGCCGAACTTTCGGCACTGGTAAGGAAATAATGGCAAATAGTTTATTCACTGGCAACAAGAATATGGATTGGTATATTCCGATTCTAAGAATATTTGGGCCCATCGCATCTTTTTCAACTGGTGCTTCGGGCGGCATATTTGCTCCGGCATTGAGTGCGGGGGCAAGCCTGGGAGCATTTATTTCGGGAATGTTTCATTTGCCAGCAACCGAGACTAATCTGGCGATATTATGTGGTATGACCGGCCTTCTCACCGGGATCACTCGCAGCCCGTTCACCTCTTCAATACTTGTACTGGAAATGACCAATACCCATAATATTATCTTTTTTATAATGCTAACGGCCTTGATCGCTAATTTGGTTGCAAACCTTGTAAGCAGACATTCATTTTACGATCAACTACGGGATCAGTATATTAGTGAAATTCATAAAGCCGAATTGCAACAAAATATTATTACTGAAGGGTAACAAAAACTATTTGGTAAATTCAGTTTGCCGTTAAATTAAATTCTGACAAATGGATTTTTTGATAGTGGAAGACGAAAAAAAAATTGCAGATTCGCTGAAAAAAGGACTGGAGGAATTAGATCACATCGTAAGCGTCGCGTATGATGGACTAATCGGAGAGAAAATATTTGATCGACAGCGGTTCGATCTCGTCATTTTAGATGTTAATTTGCCTGGCATCACCGGTTTGGAATTATGTAAAAGAATACGACAGAAAAACAGATATGTCCCTGTGCTGATACTAACCACCTTCGGTTCAATACCCGATAAAGTACAGGGATTCAATTCAGGAGCGGATGACTACATGGTGAAGCCATTTTCATTCGATGAATTGGTTGTTCGTATCAGGGCATTGTTACGCAGGGCAAGCAATGATACGCTTCCTGTAGGAAATATTCTCAAACTGGCAGATTTGGAAATGAACCTCGACACAAAAGAAGTTTCTCGCACAGGTAAAGCTATTGCTCTTACTGCAAAAGAATTTCGACTGCTTGAATATTTGCTTCGAAATAAAAAAAGAGTTGTAAGTAGAGCAGAAATTGGCGAGCATGTTTGGAATATCGACTTCGACACCAATACAAATACCATCGACGTATATGTAAACTATCTGCGAAAAAAAATAGATAGGGATTTTGACGTCAAATTGATCCATACCCAGGTGGGTTTTGGTTATTCCATGAAAGAGGGCGATATAAAATGAAGGTCAAATTCAAAATAATGCTGGCTTTTGCGCTTCTTGCGGTAGCGATACTCGCAACACTATGCGGATTTATTTATTACTTTACCGCATCTCAGCAGCAGCGGACTTTTAAAAAGCGGCTGCACAACCGCGCCTTAACTGTAGCTTCACTGTTGCTTAAATTCCAAGCGGCGGATTACAATCTTTTGTCGAGACTTGACAGTGCTACCTCCAACCTTTTGGTGTCTGAAAATATTAATGTTTATAATAAGCATAATGAACGCATTTATAATTTTGACCGCAATCATGATGACACAGTAGCAATTGACACGGACCTGGTAAACCACGTAAGGTCTAAGGGATATTTGACTGCCACAATCTATAAAAAGAAACTTGTTGGTATTTATGATACATCGGGAACTGCCGTTGTTGTATTGGTTTCTGCAAGTGATGAAAATGGGGATGCTAACTTAAATGAACTTATAGAGAGCCTGATAATAGCTTTTTTTGCTGGCACCCTATTATCAATTTTTGCAGGTTGGTTATTCAGCAGAAAGTTATTAAAGCCTGTATCAAAAATTGTGGCGTTGGTGAACGATATTTCGTCAAGAAACATTGAAAAACGTTTGCCGCAATCTGAAATAAATGATGAATGGAACGAAGTCAATATAACGTTTAATAATTTATTGTCGCGGCTCCAGGAATCGTTCGACATGCAAGGGAGATTTATTTCGAACGCTTCTCATGAATTATCAACACCCCTTACTGCTATCGGCAATCAGATCGATGTGATCTTGCGAAAGAGTAGAACTAACGAAGAGTACCTTTTTGTGTTACACTCCGTGCAGGCTGACATACAACACATGAGTGCATTAACCCAGCAATTATTAAGTATGGCTCGTACAGTAAGGGGCGGCGCTTTGCAAACTGAGGCGGTAAGGATAGATGAGATAATAATGGAACTTCCATCCCTGATTAAGAAGATTTCAAAAGATTATAACGCAGATATATATTTCGATGAACTTCCAGACAATGAGCATCTTTGTATGGTCAATGGTAATTATGAATTATTGTTATCGGCGTTCAAAAATATAGCAGAAAATGGCTGCAAATACGCGCCCGATAGATCAATGAATATTTCACTATCATTTGTTTCTGGAAAAATTGTGATCTTGTGCAGTAATACTTATGAATCTTTTGACAAGGCTGAGGTTGAAGATATTTTTCAGCCATTCCAGCGGGGAAGTAATGCTGGCAGCATAAAAGGTTATGGCCTTGGCCTTTCGCTGACAAGAAGAATAATACTGCTACATAAAGGTGAAATAAAAGCAGAACTTACCGACCCCAAAAAACTACTTATCTCAGTCATACTTCCTTCTCTGCCGTAAAGCAGATTTCTAATCTGATTCTAATCTCAAATTTACCTATTTCCAATATCACCATCGTTACTTTGAAGTATAAAAAAAATGCTTCAATATACCACCATACTTTATTCAATCGCCGGCCTTTGCACGATCTTACTTTTTCTGATAATAGTAAAAGAAAAAAAATAGACATACAGGGCAAGTGGCAATTGTTGTAGAAAATATTAAATCAAATAAGCAAATGAATATCAGGAAAATACTTGTACCAGTAGATTTTAGTCCAAACAGCATGTGTGCATTGCGAATGGCTACTACAATTGCAACGCAACAAGAGGCGGAAATTCATTTGCTGTATATTCATGACCATGACTATGATCTTTTTAAAACTGACAAAAATCTTAATCCTCTTGCACTTCCTGATTATATGAAAGCCCTCGCGCAACTGACGAGGTCAGTAATTAATGACCAAAAAGTATTTTGCAGCTATTCGTCGGATAGTGGATCAATTACAAATTGTATTTTAAAGACAGCTATCGATTTAGGGATAAGCCTGATCGTAATTGGCAAAAACGGCCACACTTCTACGTCCAGTAAGTATGCGGGTACTCATGCATACCAGGTTCTGGAGAAATCCCGCATTCCTGTCATCGTCGTTCCCGAAACCGATTCAAAGTTCTTGTTTAGTAACGTGTTGTTCCCTGTTCGGTCTTTATCTACCATGGGTGATAAACTTAAAGTACTTCGCCCACTTATATTCAGAAGGGCCTCGCAGGTTACTTTACTGAGCCTATGTGACCCTGATCATGAAAGCGATGTCCAGAACAATCAACAAATAATGGAACAAACGACAATGTTATTGGAAAAAGATAAAGTTCGTTTTACAATTGAAAAATGTTTTAAAGGCGACCATTTTGAAGATCATGTGCTGGATGTTATTAACCGGTACGAAAGTCAATTTGACCTTCTTGTGATCACTGCTGAAACGGAAAAAGCAAACAAGCATTTTCATATTGATAATTATACGCAGAAAATCATTCATCAATGCAATGTGCCTGTTTTGGTGGTTCATCCGGGTTTTACCGAAACAAGTAAAGGCAATATGTTGAATATATCTGAAAGACAAATGGTGGCGGGTTAACGATTGTTTCTTTAGGGGTTACTTGTGCAATAAAGGCTGCTTTCGTTGTTGGTGGCGGCCTTTTTGCTTTCTTCTACTGATTTCTTGCAAATAATCCATTGTTTGTAGTTTCTAATGAATTAAATAAAAAGATGTGACTTATCCCGTAAATACGATTCTTGTTCCGGTTTTGATAGACACAGAATATTTATCAATCGTTAAACAAGCCGCAGAACTTGCAAAGGAGCATAAAGCAACGCTCCACATACTTCTGATGCCGGAAAATCTCGGAAGATATCCGTTATTAAAAAGCTGGTTGCGTCGTAAGGATATTTCCTCTATATCGGAAGAAAAAGGCACTCTGCTTGCAACATGGAGCAGATACTTTGAACTCATTTACGGTATCGAAGTAAAATGTGGTTTGAATTGGGGTGGCATAAAAAAAGGAGTATTAAAGTATGCCTCGAATATACAAGCAGACCTAATTATTTTAAAATACCAAACGATCAAACAAAGATGGCTTTTTTTCGGAAAAACTGCTACTGAATATATTATTCAAAATAGCCGTTGCCAGGTAATGACCATTTTTTCGGGAACTGAGACAGTATCAGAATGGAAAAAAATAATTATTCCCGTTACGAGTTTTATTCCTGAGACCAGGGTCAGGACAATTATCAAGATCGCAAAAACCTTCAACCTCAAGATCCAGCTATTGGCAATTGCCGAGATAGGTGAGAAAACAGATGCTTCTAACTTTTATTTTCTCACCGAGACACTTAAATTATTAAAAAATGCCGGAAATATCCAGGTTGAATGTACTTGCCTCCAATCAGGGTTCAACGGGGGAAACAATTTTCTAAATTATGCCAAGTGTCATCAGGGAGATGTATTGATGACGAATAAACTGAACAGCAATCCAGCTGTTCTTTATTCAACCGACTCACGGGAAGAGAAAAATTTTATTTCGTCTTCAATGTTTGGCAGCATTCAATAAGACATATTATCAAATCAAAATAAATTTAAAAAAAGCAATGAAAAATCTAATAATCTTAACGGCCATTCTGCCCCTCTTTTTAATTTCCTGTGTAAGCAGCAAGAAGTTTACCGTGTTGAAGGCGGATTATGATCAACAACAATTAAGAATGAAGCAACTGGAAAAAGACAATGGAGACTGCAACAACGCAAAATCAGATCTGGAAAGCCGGAATGCGTCAAAAACAACAGAGATTTCGGGGCTGAATAAACATATTACCGACCTGGATAAGCAGATTGATTTCATGAAGCAAAATAATACTACCGTTCTAAAGCAGTTACAGGATCTTTCAGTTGTATCAGGCACGCAGGCAGAGAGTATTAAGAAATCGTTGGAGAACATAGGTTCGAAAGATAGTTATATTCAAAATCTTCAATCGGCACTTGCACACAAAGACTCGCTGAATCTTATACTTGTAATGAACCTTAAAGGTGCAATTGGAAACCTTCAAGATCAGGATATCAATATTAAAATAGATAAGGATGTGGTTTATATCGATATATCCGACAAACTCCTTTTCAAGAGCGGAAGCTATGAGGTCAATCCCCAGGCCAAAATTGTGTTGGGTAAAGTAGCCACTGTTTTGAAAAATCAACCCGACCTGGAGTTTATGGTTGAAGGACACACAGACAATGTACCTTATAGTAATCCTGTATTGTTGGATAATTGGGATCTCAGCGTAAAGAGAGCCACATCGGTGGTTCGCATCTTACAAAATCAATATGGACTTAATCCCTCAAAGATGGCGGCCTCCGGACGGGGCGAATATAACCCGGTTGTAGACAACAGCACGCCTGAGAACCGCGCAGTTAACCGCAGAACAAGAATTGTCATTCTTCCGCAGTTAGATCAATTCTTTAGGTTATTGGAGCCTAAAAAATAAGAAAGCGTCGGCGGGATCAGATAGAAAGTAATTGTGTAACTCTATATTTTATATTAATTGAGATTTTAAAAAAATATGTGGCACATTCATTGCCACTTATCTGTTCGGCGCTTTATAAAACCGGCAGCGCTTAAGAGTATTCAAAAATAAAATTAGTAATGGAAATAAATCCTCTTGCAGGAAAACCGGCAGAACAAGAAATTCTGGTAAACATTCCTAAACTTGTTACTGCCTATTACACCGGAATACCTGACCCTGCAGTAGCTGATCAACGGGTTATATTTGGCACTTCCGGTCATCGCGGTTCTTCATTCAGTAATGCATTTAATGAAAACCATATCCTTGCTATCACACAAGCCATTTGCTTTTATCGAAAGAAACAAAAAATTGCTGGTCCTTTATATCTTGGGTTTGATACACACGCTCTTTCAGCGCCGGCTTTTGCTACCACAATGGAAGTACTTTCCGCCAATGGCGTAGAGGTAATGATCGCTAACAATGATGAATACACGCCTACTCCTGTTATTTCACACGCAATATTAAAATACAATGCGGGACGCAAAACAGGCTTAGCTGACGGGATTGTGATCACTCCTTCACACAATCCACCCGATTCTGGCGGTTTTAAATATAATCCCCCAAATGGCGGACCTGCAGGAACTGCTGTAACCGATTGGATTGAATTAAAAGCAAATAAGTTGCTGGAAAATAACCTGCAAAAAGTAAAAAGAATTCTTTTTGAGAAGGCACTTCGCGCTTCTACCACTCATCGACACGATTACCTTAATACTTACGTTAATGATCTTGGCAATATAATTGACATGAATGTTATTTCCGACTCGAAGATCAGGATGGGTGTTGATCCTCTTGGTGGTGCAGGAGTTCATTATTGGGCCCCCATTGCCGAAAAATATCACCTGGATTTAACGATAGTAAATAAAATAGTTGATCCGACTTTCAGTTTCATGACAGTGGATTGGGATGGACAGATCCGGATGGATCCATCTTCTGCATATGCCATGCAGCGGTTGATTGGCGTGAAGGACGATTTTGATATTTCCTTTGCCTGCGATACTGATCACGACAGGCATGGCATTGTTACAAAAACGGCAGGGCTGTTAAACCCCAATCATTATTTATCGGTTGCTGTTTTTTATTTGTTACAACATCGCACGTTATGGAAGAAAAATTCAGCTATTGGCAAAACGGTCGTTACCACGCAGCTTATTGATCGCATTACTGCAAAATTTGGGCGAAAAATTTATGATGTGCCTGTTGGCTTCAAATGGTTTGTTGATGGCTTACTTGATTCATCACTTTGTCTTGGCGGAGAGGAAAGTGCAGGCGCTTCTTTTTCAAGACTGGATGGAACTGTATGGACAACGGACAAAGACGGATTTGTTCCGGCCCTGCTTTCAGCAGAAATCACGGCAAAAACCGGGAAAGATCCGGGTGAAATTTACCAGGAACTTACAAAAGAGTTTGGCGAACCTTTTTACGACCGTGTAGAAGCAAAAGCAACGCCTGAACAAAAAGAAAAACTGAATAAGTTATCAACCACCCAAATCAAACATAAGAAACTGGCCGGGGAAAAAATAGAAACCATACTTACTAATGCCCCGGCGAACCATGCACCAATAGGAGGTTTAAAAGTTACAACGGCCAATGGTTGGTTTGCAGCACGCCCATCAGGAACAGAAGCAATTTATAAAATCTATGCCGAAAGTTTTTTAGGTAAAGATCATTTGAAACAAATAGTAGAAGAAGCACAAGCTATTGTAAATACGGCATTGGAAATAAGCAATTGATCCTTTAATTATATATGATGGGAAAGGAACCTGCCCTTCAAAGTGTGAATCATGTAACTTTTGCACAGAATACTATAACACTTAATGATTCAAAATTTGGGAACTTTACCAGTGTTATTAGACTATTGTACTGGCAAAATTATTTCATAACCTAAAAAATAAATTCAAATGGACACGATAGAAACAGAAAATCTCACAGGCATTAACCAGGAAGGGAAGCGCCCTAACAGCCCGCTGAAATATTTAACGGCTACTTCAATGATCGGTGATAAAGTTCACAATGACAATAACGAACACATGGGCACCATTGAGGACATCATGATTGACATTTCGACCGGTAAAATTGAATATGTTGTAATAAAGTTCGGGGGGTTCCTCACAATCAATGAAAAATATTTTGCCATCCCCTTTGGTCTACTTACAGTTGATCCGGCCAAAAAAGCGTTCATCTTAACCCAAAGCAAGGAAAAGCTTGAAAAAGCACCCGGTTTTGATATGAGCCATTGGCCAGGAACAAACTTTCATAAGGAAGAAACTTATTGGGGTTTTATGGGATAGCATATAAAATCAATTCTTTAATAAACTAAAAAGGAGAATATATGCATCGCAGTATTAATAGCCTGACATGCTTTACAATGGGAGCCACAAATGGTGAAATTGGAAAAGTAAAAGAATTTTATTTTGATGATGAAACCTGGGCAGTACGTTACCTGATTGTTGAAACTGGTAACTGGCTTTCGGGCCGTGACGTACTTATTGCGCCACAGGCGCTGTTAGTTCCTGATTGGGAACATGAAGTCTTTCCAATTAATCTTACAAAAGAACAAATAAAAAACAGCCCCGATATTGACACGGATAAACCCATTTCACGCAGACAGGAAATTGAATTATATGGGCATTACCCCTGGCGCAGTTATTGGGGAAACGGTTTTTATGCAGGCGGCTTTGGCGGCTATGCCAGCGCTCCTTCTCATGTGGATGAAGAAATAATACAGGAAACTGATACTGATGACAGCCGTGCTGATGACGACCCGCATTTACGCAGCACAGAAAGGGTTTCAGATTATCATATTCACGCAACCGATGGAGATATTGGCCATGTAAAGGATTTTATTATAGACGATGAAACATGGAAAATCACAGGCCTGGTGATTGATACACATAACTGGATCGGCGGCCATAAAGTACTGATACCTGTAAGGCATATTAACGAGATTAAATGGGGAGATTTTAAAGTTTTTGTGGACTTATCAAAAGAAGCAATAAAAGATTTTGAGACCTTTCACGAATCTGAATTAAATGAGGCTATTAAAACGAACGGCTCAATATATTAAACCCGGCAAACTGGTAAAGAAACGATTTATATCGTTACATGAAAGACAAGAAAAAAATATTACATCAATGCTATATAGAGCTGGTTAAACTTCAAAAAGAAATTATATCATCCAATCTTAAACTGCTGGTGATACTGGAAGGCAGGGATGCTGCCGGAAAAGACGGAACCATAAAAAGGATCACCAAACATCTTAGCCCCCGGGAAACAAGAATTGTGGCATTGGGTAAACCTTCCGACAGGCAGGAGCAGGAATGGTATTTTCAGCGGTACTCCATTCACTTACCCGTATCGGGTGAATTTGTAATCTTTAACAGGAGCTGGTACAATCGTGCGGGAGTGGAAAAAGTCATGGGTTTCTGTACCGAGAAGGAATACAAATCTTTTTTTACGCAGGTTGAATTATTTGAGGACATGCTCGTAAATGCAGGATTTATTATCCTTAAATATTATCTCGACATCAGCAAAGAAGAGCAGGGCAAAAGACTGAAAGACCGAAGGGAAGATCCGCTGAAACAATGGAAAATAAGCCCTATAGATAAACAGGCCCAGCGGCATTGGAAAGATTATTCCGAAGCCCGTAATGAAATGTTGCTGAAAACAAATTTCAAACATGCACACTGGTTTGTAGTGAATGCGGATGATAAAAAGGAAGCCCATATCGCCATTATAACACATTTACTAAGCCAGGTGGAATATTATAACAAGGATAAAAAAATATTATCCGATGATTATGGCTTGATTTATCCTGCTACTTCCAGGAATATTAAAGAAAAGCTTTTCTAATGCTGCATGGCAGTTTTAAAAATGAAGATAAATTCAGCCAATAATGACAATGTAATCAACTACGGTAAAATTATTTCTGTTCGTGGCAGTGTTGTGGATGTATTTTTCGAAAATAATTTGCCGCCAATTTATACATTACTACATACCGGAAAAGATAAAAAGGTAGCTGTGGAGGTATTGACCCAATTGAGCGATCACCGGGTCAGAGGCATTGCACTTAACCCTACACAGGGATTAGCAAGAGGGATGGCTGTAGAAACAAACGGTAAAGAACTTACGGTGCCCGTTGGAAAAAATATCATGGGACGGATGTTTGATGTTTTTGGAAATACCATTGATAAGGGTGAGCCATTGCAAAAAACGGAACAACGGAAAATACACCAGTTGCCACCAACATTAGCAGAGCGTTCTGTAAAATCTGAAATATTCATCACAGGCATTAAAGCCATAGACGTATTGATGCCATTGGAACGTGGCGGCAAAGCTGGTCTGTTTGGAGGAGCCGGTGTAGGGAAAACTGTTTTGCTTACAGAGATGATTCACAATATGGTTGGCCATAATAAAGGCGTTAGTATGTTTTGCGGCATCGGGGAACGTTGCCGCGAAGGACAGGAATTGTATCATGATATGAAAGAAGCTGGTTTGCTTAAAGATATGGTGATGTTGTTTGGCCAGATGAATGAACCGCCCGGTGCAAGGTTTCGCATTGGGCACGCTGCATTGACCATGGCAGAATATTTCAGGGATGATGAGCGTAGGGATGTGCTGTTGCTCATTGATAATATTTTTAGGTTTATACAGGCTGGTATGGAAGTGAGCGGACTGATGGGGCAAATGCCTTCCCGCCTTGGTTATCAACCCACCATGGGTACCGAACTTTCGAAGTTGGAAGAACGTATCGCCAATACCGATACAGGCGCCATTACATCTATCCAGGCGGTGTATGTTCCCGCTGATGATCTGACCGATCCCGCAGCAGTACATGCTTTTTCACATCTTTCTGCATCCATCGAATTGTCGAGAAAAAAAGCTGGCGAAGGATTGTACCCTGCTATTGACCTGTTACAATCAAATTCTAAAATGGCCACACCCGGTATTATCGGCGAAAGGCATTATAACCTGGCGCAGCAAATAAGGGAAACACTCGCCCAGTACAAAGAATTGAAAGATATTATCGCTATGCTTGGGCTGGAGCAGCTTTCCGCCGCAGATCGAAACGTAGTGAACCGCGCCAGGCGACTGGAAAGATTTTTTACGCAACCATTTTTTGCAACCGAACAGTTCAGCGGCTTAAAAGGAAAAGAAGTGAGCCTGGAAGATGCATTAACCGGATGTGAACGGATTCTTGCTGATGAGTTTAAAGATCTGCCGGAAAGCGCTTTTTATATGATTGGCAGTATTGATGAAGCAATTCAAAAAGCCGCAACAAAAAAAGAAACTGACAAAGAACCTGCTGCGAAAAAAGAAAACACGGAAAAGGTTAAGGCATAAAAATAAATGTATGGAACCCGAATTAATGCATCTTAAAATATTGCTTCCGTTTAAAGTGTTTATCGAAGTAAAAAATGTAAAACATATTGTGGCGGAAACAAGTAAAGGTCAGTATGGTTTCCTGCCACAAAGGCTCGATTGTGTAGCTGCAATCGTAGCAGGTATTTTTAGTTACGAAACAACAACAGGTGGCGTAAAGTATTTGGCGGTTGATGAAGGGGTAATGGTAAAAGCAGGCACAGAAGTGATGGTATCTGTACGCAATGCCATTGGTGGGGCTGATCTTGGGAAATTGCATGAATCTGTTCAAAAGGAATTTAAGGAGCTTGATGACAATGAAAAAAATGTGCGGGCCGTAATGTCGAAAATGGAAAGCAGTTTTATGATGAAGCTAAAAAATTTTAAACAACAATAAGATGAAACAGGATGTAGATAAAAAAGCACCGGATTTATTCAGCAGGCAGATAGCCGAAAAAGAGAAAAGAAAAATTAAGGCTGTGAAAAACAAAAGCGGTGTTTGGTTTGGCTTAGGTATGATTGGCATGGTTGGCTGGTCTGTTGTGGTGCCTGCAATATTGGGCGCTTTGTTTGGAGCATGGCTGGATAAAAAATATCCGCAATCCTTTTCCTGGACACTGACTTTTTTAATTGCAGGATTAATTGCAGGCAGTGTGATTGCGTGGTATTGGGTCGATAAGGAAGATAAAGAAATGCACAAGAATAAAGACGCAGACGATGAATGAAACATGGAATATGATATTGGCTTTTATTGCAGGCCTATTACTGGGCGCACTGTTCTTTGGGGGCCTGTGGTTTACAGTAAAAAAAACGATTACTTCCACAAAACCTGCATTATTGGTTTTAGGAAGTTTTGTTTCGAGGATGGTCATCGTATTAATAGGATTTTATTTTATTGGCGCAGGAAACTGGCAACGGCTTTTGATTTCGTTGCTGGGTTTTATTATAGCAAGGTTCATTGTTATTTACCTTACCAAAGGAAAACAGGTAATTGTAAAAAAGGAGGCTGATCTTGAAACTTAGCCCCGACGAAACTATCTTTTGGCAACATGGTTTTATTACGATTAACCTCACCATCGTTACTACCTGGGCAATCATGCTGGTATTGGTTATCGGGGCAAAAATAATTACCCGTAAATTAAAAACCGGGCTGCATATTTCACGCTGGCAATGCATTGTGGAAATGATAGTAACCACTATCAATAATCAAATCAAAGAAGTGGGTTTAGACGATCCGAAAAGATATATCGGTTTTATTGGTACATTATTTTTGTTTGTTGGCATTTCTAATTTGTGTATTATTATTCCGGGATACGAACCGCCCACAGCTTCACTTTCCACTACAACAGCATTGGCTATTGCTGTTTTTCTTGCCGTGCCATTTTTTGGCATTGAAGAGGGTGGCATCGGCGGCTACCTGAAAACCTACATACAACCCACCTGGGTCATGCTGCCCTTTAACCTTATCGGTGAAATAACACGCACATTGGCATTAGCAGTGAGGCTCTTTGGAAACATCATGAGTGGCGGCATGATCGTCGCCATTCTGTTGACCATTTCACCTTTCATATTTCCGGTAATCATGAACGTGCTGGGTTTATTAACCGGGATGGTACAGGCTTATATTTTCAGCATTTTGGCAACAGTATACATCGCTGGTGCCATACAGGTAAAAAAATCAAAGAAAAAAAAATTAATTACAAAAAAAACAAAGGAGGATAATCATGGATAGTACAACAATTATTGCAGTAGCATCAATTATCACTGCGGGATTTACTACAGGAATCGGATGCATGTTTCCTGCATTCAGCGAGGGGAAAGCGGTAGCATCAGCATTAAGCTCATTGGCGCAGCAGCCCGACGCGTCATCAACCATTACCCGGACCTTGTTCGTTGGCCTGGCTATGATAGAATCCACAGCCATTTACTGTTTCGTCGTTTCCATGATCCTCATTTTCGCCAATCCATTCTGGAACCACGTCATTGCAAAATAAGAAATAATGAAGATCAACTGGTTTACCGTAATAGCGCAGCTCATTAATTTCCTCATCCTGGTGTGGTTATTAAAGAAATTTTTATACAAACCCGTATTAGATGCCATTGATGCAAGGGAGAAAAAAATTGTATCCCGGCTGGAAGATGCAAAAACTAAAAAAGAAGAAGCTAAAAAAGAACAGGACGAATTTAATGAGAAAAATAAACAGTTTGACGGACAAAAAAAGGAATTGATGGATAAGGCAATTGCTGACACCAAAGTGCAAAAAGATAAGTTGATGGAAGATGCCCGGAAGGATATCGATGCCTTACATGCCAAACAGCAAAAAGCCCTGAAGGATATGCAGGAAGATCTGAAAAAAGAGCTGGCGAAAAAGGCACAGCAGCAAGTTTTTGATATTTCAAGAAAAACGCTGACAGACCTGGCTTCTGCTAGTTTGGAAGAACAATCAGCAAAACTTTTTATCAGCCGTTTGGAAGAATTGAATGACAAAGGAAAGAAAGAATTTGTAGATTCTTTTAAATCAGGTACAAAGCCTGTGTTAATACAAAGTGCTTTTGAATTACACAAAAAACAACAAAATGAAATTAAAAAAGCCGTAGATGAAATTCTCGGCAAGGAAACTGAATTTGAATTTAAGACTGCACCTGAAATAATAAGTGGTATTGAACTTACTGCAAACGGATACAAATTAGCCTGGAGTATTTCAGCTTACCTCAATGCATTACAAAACAGTATTTCCGAAACACTAAAAGAAAAAGAGGAACCGGCAGCGGAAACTAAGAAACTAACAGGCAAAAAGCCGGAAACAGAAAAAAAACAAGGCCACGAAAAAGTGGCTGAACCCGAAAAAAAATAAGATGGTATCGGATGAATTGAATAACATACTTGAAAAGAGTTTTGACCAAATAGAAAAGGCAAGCGATAAATATATTTTTTCTTTTGCACCCCGTGAGGTTGGCTTTGTAACCAGCGTATCGGCAGGCGTTATTAAAATTAGTGGGTTACCAAATGTTGGTTTTGAAGAACTATTAAAATTCCAAAATGGATTATCCGGTATAGCTTATAATATTGATGAGGATGAAATTGGCGCCATCCTGCTTGGCGAAGATTCCTTATTGAATGCAGGTGATGAAGTGATGCGGACAGCGCGTGTAATGGATGTTCCTGTTGGCGATGACCTTTTAGGAAGAGTTATAAATCCTTTGGGAGAACCGCTAGATGGAAAAGGATCTATCAGCACCAATCAACGCTATCCCATTGAACGTCCTGCGGCTGCTATTATGGACCGTAAGGCAGTTACCGTTCCTTTGCAAACAGGCCTGAAAGTAATTGATGCATTAATACCGGTAGGGCGTGGACAACGTGAATTAATTTTGGGCGACAGGCAAACCGGCAAAACTGCTATTGCCATTGATACCATCATTAACCAGCACGATAAAAATGTGATCTGCGTGTATTGTGCTATTGGTCAGAGGGCATCTTCCGTTGCTAAAGTGGTAGCCACATTGCAGGAAAAAGGAGCGATGGAATATACAGTTGTACTGGTAACAGAAGGAAACAATGCGCCCGGCTTAAAATACATTGCGCCTTATGCAGCTACCAGCATAGCAGAATATTTTATGGAGCAGGGCCGTGATGTGTTGATTGTTTACGATGACCTTACTCATCATGCAAGGGCTTATCGCGAACTTTCTTTATTGCTGAGAAGACCGCCAGGACGTGAGGCATTTCCCGGAGATATTTTTTACATTCATTCAAGATTATTGGAAAGATCAACAAGGCTGAGTGATGAACTCAAAGGCGGTTCATTAACTGCATTGCCAATTATTGAAACTGAGGCGCAGAACATTTCAGCCTATATTCCCACCAATCTCATTTCGATTACTGATGGACAAATTTATTTGTCTCCCAAACTTTTCGAGCTTGGCATTTTACCAGCAGTTGATGTAGGCAAATCCGTATCCCGTGTTGGCGGCAAAGCGCAGCTACCGGCCTATCGTTCTGTAACAGGCGACCTTAAACTGGCTTATGCTCAATTTGAAGAACTGGAAAATTATGCCCGTTTCGGTACAAGGCTTGATGACCATACCCGTACAACCATTGAGCATGGAAAACGCATCCGCAACTGGCTCAAACAAAATGAGCTTCATCCTTTGTCTGTTACTGAACAGTTGGTAGAATTATTGGCTTTAACCAATAGTTTATTTGATGCAATACCCATTGAAAAAATGAAGGATGCCGAAGCTGCGTTACTTAAAAGTTGCGCAACCCTGGAAACTGATATGCAAAAACGTTTATTATCAGATAAGCCTTTGAGCGATGAGGATAAAGAAGCGATCTTGAAGATCGCCCATGATATCTTGGCGCAGTTCCAGGATAAGCCTGCGACAACTCAAAACAAAACGTAATGGACACATTAGAAAGTCTACGTACAAAATTAGAAAGTGCAGCTGATATCAGGTCGGTTGTAAAAACCATGAAAGCTGTGGCAGCATCCAACATTGGGCAGTATGAAAAATCAGTTGCGGCTTTGGGAGATTATTATCGGACAGTGGCATTAGGTCTTGCTGCCTGGTTCAGCGCAGAAGAAAAGCATACTATAAATAAAAATAGGCAACCAAAAAAGAATGATGAAAAATCAATTGCTGCCATTGTTTTTGGGTCAGACCAGGGGCTTGTTGGTAGATTTAATGATTCATTGGCAGATTTTGTTTCTGCCTCGTTGAAAGCATTACCAGGTAAAAAAGAAATATGGTCTGTAGGCGAACGGATACAGTTATTGTTGGTTGATAGCGGCTACAATACAACAAAAATTTTTGCTGTTCCAAATGAAGTGAATGCCATAACCGGTATGGTAGGTGAAATTTTGGTAAAGGCACAGGCGGGTATGGAAAAAGAAGGGATCACAACCGTATATATTTTTCACAATCAACCAAAACAGGGAGCGGGCTATATTCCGGTGATGCAGCTTTTGCTGCCGTTGGATGAAAAATGGCGACATACATTTTATGACATGGAGTGGCCAACAAAAAAGATCCCGCAGGTTGCAGGTGGCGTTCAGTCAACACTGCAGGCACTCATTCGTGAATATCTTTTTATGTCTTTATTTAAAGCCTGTGCAGAGTCGCTGGCAAGTGAAAATTCCAGCCGACTGAATGCAATGCAACGGGCCGAAAAAAATATAGATGATTTGCTGGATGACCTCAACAATAGCTTTCATCGTTTACGCCAGAGCTCCATTGATGAAGAGTTGTTTGATGTAGTGGCGGGGTTTGAAGCGTTGAAAAAGTAATCGAAATAAAAATTAATTATGGGAAAGGAAAATTTCACAACATTGTTTCTGGACATTGGCGGCGTGCTACTCTCCAATGGATGGGCACATGAATCCAGGCATTTGGCAGCAGCAAAATTTAACCTGGATATACCGGAGATGGAAGCCCGCCATAAACTCACCTTCAACACATATGAGTTAGGCAAGCTAACGCTTGAAGAATATTTAAATCGCACCGTGTTTTATGAACCAAGAAGCTTTACTAAAGAGGAGTTTCGGGAATTCATGTTTGCACAATCAACTGCTCATCCCGAAATGATAGAATTGATAATAGCATTAAAAAAGAAATATGGATTAAAGATTGCGGTCGTAAGCAATGAAGGGAGAGAATTAAACGCCTATAGAATCCAGAAATTTAATTTAGCTGCGTTTGTTGATTTTTTTATTTCTTCCAGTTTTGTTCATTTCAGTAAGCCCGATACAGATATTTTTAAGGTTGCATTAGACATAGCACAAGTAGATCCAAGAGACGTTATTTATATCGAAGACCAACCCATGTTCATCAGCATTGCCGAAAGTTTTGGAATCACCGGCATTCGGCATACAAATTATGAAAGCACATGTGCAGCGTTAGCCTCATTCGGATTTATAAAATAATTATGGAAGAACGTATCTCAAAAATATTAACAATCAACGGCGGATCTTCCAGTATCAAGTTTGCTTTGTTTAACTCGGGTAATTCATTAACAGAATTGTTGTATGGCGAGTTGAAAAACATCGGTTCAGAAAATAGTACACTTAGCTTTAATAACATAGCTACTGGAGAAAAAAATGATACACCAGTTAAGACTTACGATCATACCGAAGCAGCAACTGTGCTTATTGATTTTCTTAACGAACAAAATATTCTTGCAACGTTCACAGCAATAGGGCACAGGATCGTTCATGGTATGCAACATACAGAGCCGGAGATCATCACACCTGAGTTATTAGATGAATTAAAAAAGATCAGTGCATATGACCCTGAACATTTGCCCGAAGAAATTAAACTGATAGAATTATTTGTCAAACATTGCCCTTCATTAATACAGGTTGCATGTTTCGATACGTCTTTTCATACAACTATGCCGCCCGTTGCAAAAATGTTAGCCATTCCCCGAAGGTATTACAGCAAGGGTATTCTCCGGTATGGCTTTCATGGACTGTCTTATGCCTATCTCATGCAGGAACTGGAAAACCTGGCAGGAAAGGAAGCTGCACAGGGCAAAATAATATTAGCACATCTCGGTAGCGGCGCCAGTCTTGCCGCTGTAAAAAATGGTAAGAGCATGGACACAACAATGGGCTTTACACCTGCATCCGGCTTGCCCATGAGTACACGTTCAGGGGATCTTGATCCCGGTGTTGCCTGGTATTTAATGCAGTTCGAAAAAATGAATCCAAAAGAATTTAATCACTTGGTCAATCACGAATCTGGCCTGCTCGGTGTATCGGGCACTAGTGCCAACATGAGGGAATTAATGGAAGTGGAAGACGCCAATCGTTATGCGAAAGACGCCATTGAGCTTTTTTGTTATCAAACAAAAAAAGGGATCGGCTCGTTTGCTGCAGTTCTTTGCGGCTTAGATACACTTGTTTTTTCGGGGGGCATTGGAGAACATTCCCCTGAGGTCAGGAGTAAAATATGTGACTGTCTTGAGTTTTTGGGAATTGAACTGGATGAAATAAAAAATATGAATAACGATGCCATTATTTCAACCACAGCAAGTAAAGTAACAGTTCGGATAATTAAAACAAATGAGGAATTAATGATAGCAAAATTGGTTGCTGATATAATGGCCTCAAACCGGAACACAATAAGTAATGGTCAAATCAATCATAAAATAACTCTAAAAAAGACAAGGTGACAATTCAATTAAACGCAGACAACAACCTAAACATCCATGAATCATTCGGTGAAAAGTTAAAGGATCTGCTTACTGAGGAGTTAAGCAGGTATAGCGAACATATCACAAGGCTGGAAGTTCATCTTTCAGATGAAAACGGTGGAAAGGATGGATTGAATGACAAAAGATGCATGCTTGAAGCAAGGCTTGAAGGCAGGCAACCCATTGCTGTAACTGCAAATGCAGATACTCATGAACAATCAGTGGCTGCCGCAACTGATAAATTAAAGAAATCGCTGGATACAATCTTAGGACGATTGAGAAATCATTAAAAGTGCGGAAAATGAACCACAAGTATCAAATAAAAGGAATGAGTTGCAATGGCTGTAAGACACATGTACAGGAGGCGCTCCGCAAGGTTGAAGGTGTAAGCAACGTTTCAGTGGACTTGCAAAAAGAAGAAGCTATAATAGAGATGCAATCCCACATTCCTTTAGAGAGATTCCAGGAAGCATTAAAAAAAAGTGGAGGTAGTTATTTTGTTTCAATTCCTGGTGATGAATTGCATCATGATAAGCCAGAAAATATTGTAACCCCAAAAGAAACTTCGAAACAAACTTCAAAAGGCCCACGTGTGTTTTATTGTCCCATGCATTGCGAGGGCGACAAGACCTACGAAAAAGCGGGAAATTGCCCCGTATGCGGAATGGACCTGGTGGAACAAGCTTCGTTAAAAAAGGGAACACAATATACCTGCCCCATGCATCCGGAAATTATCCGGGATGAACCGGGATCATGCCCGATATGCGGAATGGACCTGGTTCCCATGGAAGCAAATGTGGAAGCAGAGGACAAGACCTATAAAAAACTATTGCATAAATTTAAAATAGCTGTCGCTTTTACTGCGCCGATTTTTATTCTTGCAATGACGGAGATGATACACAATAACCCAATATTCAACCTGATGGGTTTAAAGTATTGGAACTGGGTGGAGTTTGCACTAAGCATTCCTGTGGTTTTTTATGCCACCTGGATGTTTTTTCAACGGGCATGGCGTTCTATTATAACCTGGAACCTCAATATGTTTACATTAATTGGTATTGGTTCCGGGGTGGCCTGGATCTTCAGCGTAATTGCCATGTTCTTTCCCGATATTTTTCCTGCACAATTTAAAACCGAACACGGAACGGTATATGTATATTTTGAAGCGGCAACGGTTATATTAACACTGGTATTATTAGGCCAGCTTTTAGAAGCCCGTGCTCACGGCAGAACCAACAGTGCTATAAAAGAATTATTAAAACTTGCCCCTAATAAAGCAACAAAAATTATTGATGGCAAAGAGCAGGTAGTATCGATAGATGCTATCATAAAAGGTGATTTGCTGCGGGTAAAACCCGGTGAAAAAATTCCCGTTGATGGTAGTATAAAAGAAGGACAAGCTATTATTGACGAATCGATGATATCTGGCGAACCGATTCCCGTTGATAAGAAATCGGGAGATGCTGTAAGCTCGGGTACGATCAACGGAAATAAATCTTTTGTGATGACTGCTGAAAAAGTGGGAGCGGATACTTTGCTGGCCAAGATCATCGAAATGGTAAATTCAGCAAGTCGTTCCAAAGCACCCATTCAAAAAATGGCAGACAAAATTTCGGGCTATTTTGTTCCGATCGTAGTGGGAATTTCTATCATCACTTTTATTGTTTGGGCCATCTTTGGTCCCGAGCCTTCTTATGTATATGCGTTTGTAAATGCCATTGCTGTTTTGATCATTGCATGTCCTTGTGCACTTGGACTTGCAACACCCTTGTCTGTAATGGTAGGTGTAGGAAAAGGGGCCCAATCCGGTGTGCTTATTAAGAATGCAGAGTCACTTGAAAAAATGAATGACATTGAAATTGTAATTATTGATAAAACGGGAACGCTAACAGAAGGAAAGCCATCAGTTGAAAAAGTGATTAGTGCTAATGACAAATATCCGGAAGATGATATTCTTCAAAAAATAATTTCCCTTAACAGCAGCAGCGAACATCCACTGGCGCAGGCAACTTTACGTTATGGAGAAGAGAAGAAAATCGCTGTTAAACCTGTTTCAAATTTTGAGGCTGTAACTGGTAAAGGTGTGGTTGCTACTCTTGATGGTGCATCATTGGCATTGGGCAACGAAAAATTAATGGAACAGGTGAAAGCGGCAATTGCACTCGATTTGGAGAAGCAGGTTACAGCCGAACAAAAATTGGGTAAAACGGTTTCCTATTTATCAGAAGGAAATGCAGCAATAGGTTTTGTAGTGATTTCAGATAAAATAAAAGCATCAAGCCAGGAAGCCATTCGCAAATTACAGGAAGAAGGTT
>OLKZ01000220.1_pt1 | contig 28104 bp, 26 predicted proteins | sample 1604431 | NCBI WGS metagenome assembly OLKZ01 (sample SAMEA104055714, study PRJEB20765) | soil metagenome | isolation source: soil
AAGTCGCCATGGAAATGTAAAATTATTAAAAAATCGATAAAGTCTATTGGTTATTAACACAGAATCTTAGTGGGAAAATTTATTACGACATAACATAATAAACTTAACATAGCACAGTATCAAATCAAATATAATTATTAAATAATATGTACGGACCTTTCTACGAAATCTTCCTCAAAATCTGCCAAATATTTATCGTTCAAAAATTATAATTTAAAAACTATAGTTTTGTGGGAGAATTTACTAATTTCAGGTTTAAGCTAAATCTTAAATAGGTGCAGCGATTGTTAAGTAATAATTGCCTAACACTTTGTTAATAAAACTTAGTTGTAATTCGCTAATTATTCCCTTTCTTTGCGACCGTAAAACCAAACTAACTATGTATTTAAAGAAAATCTTACCAGTACTGATTGCGTTTTTCGCAATTCCATTTGTAACGAATGCCCAGGTAACTACCAGTAGTATTTCGGGAACCGTAAAGCAAGCCAATGGAGAAGCATTGGGAGGTGCTTCTATTACAGTAATTCACCAGCCATCGGGTACAAAGTACTTTACCATTTCTAAAAAAAGCGGCACATTCACCCTCGATGGTTTACGTTCGGGTGGCCCGTATATTTTAACCTGTGAGTTTATAGGTTTTAAACACCAGGATATTGAAGGTTTCACTCTTACTTTAGGTGATGATTATAATATGGTAATAAGTATGGAGCCCAATATTTCTACATTGACCACAGTGGTGGTTAGTGCCAGGAGCGCTGCAAATATAAAAACCAGCGCCTCAACCAATGTAGGTCAGCGCCAGCTCCTTACTTTACCTACCATTACCCGCAGTATCACTGATTTTACAAGGCTTACGCCGGAGGCGAACGGTACCAATATTGCCGGCCGTGATGCAAGATATAATAACGTTACTGTGGATGGAGCCAACCTCAATAACAACTTTGGTTTAAGCACAGATCCTTTGCCGGGCGGCGGAAGCAATCCAATATCACTGGATGCTATTCAGGAAGTGAGTGTAAATATTGCTCCCTATGACGTTAAACAATCAAATTTTACAGGTGGAAATATTACCGCTATTACCAAAAGCGGTACCAATAAATATACAGGATCGGTTTACACCTACTACAGGGATGAATCAATGATTGGATTAAATATAGGAACCCTGAAATTACCCCCTCAAACTACTAATAAAACAAATATTTATGGCGGTAGCCTTGGCGGTCCCATTATAAAGAACAAACTCTTTTTCTTTATCAACGCCGAATATGAAAAAAGAACATTGCCACCGGCAACAACTTTCACTCCAACAGGTGGCTCAGGATCCGGAGGCAATACTTCTGCCGTAAGTATTGACTCATTGGCCAAATTATCCACTTATTTGAAAGGCGCTTATGGTTATGAAACGGGCGCTTATGACAACTTCCCGAATTTTCAAAGTAAAAATCATAAATACCTTGCCAAGATAGACTGGAATATCAGTACAGTACATAAGTTCACTGCCAAGGTCAGTGAATTGGTAAGCACTAACGATGTTGCAGTAAACGCTTTTAGTGTGCCAAATGGTGGTACGGGTGGTCCCAATGGCTGGACATCAGTTGCCCGTCTTGGGCAAACAGCCATGTCTTTCTCTAATTCAAATTATGCCTTTAAAGATGTGGTAAGGTCTGCAGCAGCAGAGATAAACAGTAACTGGAAAGGAAAGTTTTCGAACCAGATCATTTCTACCTATACTAAAATAAGGGATACCCGTACTACACCCAGTACTTTATTTCCTTTTGTTGATGTGATTGGAGATCCTACCAAGAGCGGGGTTCAGGCAACATATGCAGGAGGGGCAAGGAACAATGTAATGAGTTTTGGACTTGAGCCATTCTCTAATAATAATGATGTGATCAATAACATTTATAACATCACTGAAAATTTCAATTTTTATGTAGGCCGGCACACCATCACTGTAGGCGGTGCATATGAGCGCCAGTACGTTGGAAATGAGTTCATGCCCGGGTCACAGAGTTATTATACCTATGGCTCATTAGCAGAATTTATGAATCCTGCATCTCATCCAATTGCTTATACCTATACTTTCTCAAGGATACCCGGCCAGGACGCAGTGTATTCTGCAGCAATGAAACTTGCACAAATTGCTTACTATGCTCAGGATGAGTTCAATGTAAATTCAAGGTTCAAATTCATTTTTGGCTTACGGCTGGACAGGCCTTCTTATCCTGATCAACCACTGGAAAACCCCGCAATAACTGCTTTGGTATTCCCTGATAAAGATGGTGTGAATACCAATTACTCTACGGGAATGTGGCCTAAAACCTCTTTCTACTATTCACCAAGGTTAGCTTTCCGCTGGGATATGAGGGGGGATAAAAGCATGATCATCCAGGGAGGTTCTGGTGTGTACACCGGAAGAATACCATTCGTTTATCTCACAAATATGCCAACCAATAGCGGTATGTACCAGGTAAGTGTATTGGCAAATGCAGCACAATTGGCACAAATAACTTTTAACCCTGATCCTAAAACATATCAGCCATTATTTACGGTGCCTGCTCCGGTACCCAATTCTGCAGGCTTTGTATTGATCGATCCAAAATATAAATTCCCACAGGTTTGGAGAACTAACCTGAGTATTGACAAGAAACTGACCCATAACTGGACATTTTCGGCAAATGCGATCTATACCAAAGATCTAAATGCTACGATTATGCGCAATGCCAACCAGATCGCCCCAACCAGTACGGTTAACCTGGGTGGCTCTGTGAGGCCAAGCTATTTGAATACTACTACTTCAACCAGGAGATTGTATAATGCTTATGCCAACGCAATCGTTTTGGAAAATGCTAAAGGCGGTGGTTCCTTCTCTTTTACAACCCAGATATCCAAAGCATTCAGTAAAGGATTTTATGCTGCTTTATCTTATACATATAGTGCAGGGCTAGACTTTACTGCCAACCCCGGTTCAACAGCATCCTCTACATGGTCGGTTAATCCAACATCCGGGACACAAAATGATAAAGAGTTATCTTATACAAACTTTACTACCCCTCATCGTATTGTAGGAACTATTTCTTACAGGAGGGAATTCATTAAACATTTAGGTTCCACATTCTCTCTCTTTTATGAAGGTTCTAACTATCAGGGAGGAAGGATCAGTTATATTTATGGTGCAGCAGGCGGAACTGCTCCTTCAGGATTTGCCAATACTGCTGATGTGAATTATGATGGCAATAGCTCCGATCTGATGTACATTCCTAAAGACCCTTCAGAGATCACGTTCATACCATTGACAGTTGGTAGCGGCGCAAACGCTGTTACTTATACAGCAGCTCAGCAAAGCGCTGCTTTCTTTGCTTTTGTTGCCCAGGATAAATACCTGAAAAGGCATATGGGCCAGGTTGCTGAAAGAAACGGGGCAATGTATCCTTTCTATCACAGGGTGGATGCGAAATTTTTGCAGGATATCTTCACAAATGTTGGCGGAAGAAGGCATACCGTTCAGTTTAGTGTGGATTGCACCAACTTCCTGAACCTGCTGAACAGGAACTGGGGTTTGCGCGATTTCTTTGTAGTGAGCAATCCATTAAGAGCAACCAAAAATGCAACTACCGGTGAAGTCAGGTACCAATTGGCAACTTATATTCCCAATGGCTCTACTACATCAATACTCCTAGATAAATCATTTATCAGAACTATCGGTACATCCAGTACCTGGGCATTGCAGTTTGGTTTACGCTACATCTTTTAATAATTCAAACTAATAATCAAAAAGGCTATCCGTTAACCGGGTAGCCTTTTTGTTTATTGAGGGATACTTGATACTGGATTCTGAATGCACTCTAAAATAATGAAGAGCTATTCGATATTTGAACTCCATCCAGAATCAAGCATCCAGTATCTAGAATCTTTCCGTTCCCCACCCCCATTTTAAAAATTCCGGGAATGCATTTGCCCAGGTGGCTACATCATGTCTACCATTCTTTAACTCCACAAATCTTATATCCCTATCCCTGCTGTATCCTTTTGCAACCAGTTCATCAACAAGGCTAAGCGTATCATCAATGGAGTCTATTATACCATTATCATTTCTGTCTGCCACTTCATCCAATGTGCCCACTTCAAAAAAGAATCTGAGCCAGGGAAAATAATTGCCTTCTCTTACCTGGCGGTGCATGATCCTGTCGAGCCCTTCATTAAAATCAGGATCATCCTGGTCTTTATCACGCCACCAAAGTGAACCACTGAAAACCCCTACCTTACTGAATTCCCGTGGATTGTTCCATACCATATCCAGTACACTTAATCCTCCTAAAGAAAAACCTGCAAAAGATTTTTCTTTAAAAGAACTGACCAATAAGGAACTGCGGATAAAAGGTATTAGCTCTTCAAAAATGAACCTGTTGTACAAAGCAGCCCTGGCGCCACGACCTTTGTAATCTAATATCCTTGCTGTTCCATATTCATTTTTCCTGTCTTTTGAACAATGGATACCCACACATAATAATGAAGTGATGGCGTCTTCTTCATATAATTCTTCCAATATTTCATCAAAATGCATGGTTTGGAGGTCCTGTCCGTCATTAATTAATAAAAGACTCCATTCTGAGGATTGCGACATATTATAGGGAAGATAAAAATCAACTTTTACTTCCCTGTCAAGGAATGCAGATAATACAATATGATTTTTAACGGAGATATTGGCCGTCTTTCCTGTTGACATATCTTCAAAAATAAGAAAATTGCCGGATACTGGATGCTGGATACTTGATCAGAGTCTGCGAATCAGTTGGCTGTTGCAGAATAGGCAGATACTTGATGGAAATTACTTAATGAAAAGCTTTTCAAAGTTTCGGAGTGCATCTGGTATCCAGCATCCAGTATCCGGTATCCATCTTTTTAAATTTGTTTAATTGCTTTCGAAAAAATATATTTGATCAAATATAAATCAACAGTTATGAAGAAAATCGGGGTATTATTTGGAAAAGAAAGAAGTTTTCCTGAAGCATTCATTGAAAGGGTAAACAGTAAAAATATAGAAGGCGTAATGGCCGAACCGGTTCGTATTGATAAAGTGATGCAGGGTGAGCCAAGCGGGTATGCTGTTATTTTTGACCGCATATCACAGGACGTTCCTTTTTACAGGGCCTTTTTAAAAAATGCCGCATTATGCGGAACAACAGTGATCAATAATCCTTTCTGGTGGAGTGCAGATGAAAAATTTTTTAATAATTGCCTGGCTACAATGATCGATGTACCCGTTCCCAAAACGGTTATCCTGCCTTCCAGGGATCTGCCAACAGATACCAGCGAAGCATCTTTTTCCAACCTCGCTTATCCCCTGGATTGGAATGGCATTTTTGATTATATCGGCTTCCCTGCCTACATGAAACCTTTTTCGGGAGGCGGATGGAAAAGTGTGTACCAGCTCAACAGCATGGAAGAATTTTTTGAAAAACACGCTGAGACAGAACAATTGGTGATGATGTTGCAGGAAGAGATCAAGTTCGATGAATATTACCGTTGTTATTGTATTGGCGGAAAATATGTACGCATCATGCCTTACGAACCACGTAATCCGCATCACCTGCGTTATGTGGCCGATTTTACACCTTCCCCGGAGCGGTACAAATTAATGGAAGATATTGTATTGCGGATATGCCATTATCTGGGATACGATTTTAATACTGTTGAATTAGCATTGCGCGACGGAGTGCCCTATGCCATTGATTTTTGTAACCCCGCCCCCGATGCTGAAGTAAGCAGTGTAGGACAGGAAAATTTTGATTGGGTTGTAGAAACCGCCGCCACTTATGCCATTGAAAAAGCTTTGGAACATAAAGACGGGATTGATAATTTAACCTGGGGAGAATATATAAAGAAGAGTGCGGGGAAGAAGAAACTTTATAAATAATGGATAATTGGTTAAATGATAATTGATAATTTTTTTAACCAGTTAGCGTCTTCAAAAATAGAATACTCCCTGTATTGAAGACATTATCAATTAACCCATTATCCGTTATCAATTAACCAGTAGGGATATACGAAAATCGAATATTCTTCGATTTGAAAGCATTATCAATTATCAATTAATAAATTATCAATTACAACACATGTCCAACCTTTCCTACAAACATTTTACGCTTGGAATTGAAGAAGAGTATATGGTGATCGATCCTGAATCAAGGGAATTAAAAAGTCATGAACAGAAAATTGTGCAGGAAGGACAAAAAGTAATAAAAGATAAAGTAAAAGCCGAAATGCACCAGGCTGTGGTGGAAGTAGGTACCGATATTTGCCAGGATGTAGATGAAGCTTTTATTGATGTAGGTACATTGCGAAAAACCATCAGTGGTATTGCTGATGAACTGGGGCTTTGGGTGGGTGCTTCCGGGACACATCCCTTCAGTCACTGGGAAAGGCAGCTCATCACAGATCACGTCCGTTATAGCGAGATCGTAAATGAATTACAGGAAGCAGCGCGAAGCAATTTGATTTTTGGCCTGCACGTGCACGTGGGTATGGAAAACCGGGAGATGGCCATTCATATTGCCAACTCAGCCCGTTATTTTCTGCCGCATATCTATGCATTAAGTACCAACTCACCTTTCTGGGAGGGGAGGTTAACCGGTTATAAGAGTTTCCGCACAAAAGTATTTGACAAGTTCCCACGTACGGGTATACCCGATTATTTCGACAGTATAGAAGCGTATGATAATTATATTAAGCTGCTGGTAAAAACCAATTGCATAGACAATGCAAAAAAAATATGGTGGGACCTCCGGGTGCATCCTTTTTTCAATACAGTTGAATTCAGGATCTGCGATGTACCCATGACGGTTCAGGAAACAATTACCATTGCGGCATTGTTCCAGGGTGTTTGTGCGAAATTGTATAAACTGCGCAGCCAGAATTTAAATTTCATGATGTATTCAAGAGCTTTAATAACTGAAAACAAATGGAGAGCCGGGCGCTATGGCATTGATGGCAGCTTAATAGATTTTGGGAAAGAGGCTGAAGTAAATACCCGTGTATTGATCTATGAATTACTGGATTTTATTGATGATGTGTTACCCCAACTGGGCAGCCGGCATGCGGTAAATCATGTACACGATATGCTGGAAGCCGGCACTGGCGCCGACAGGCAACTGGCAGCATATGAAAAAACAAAAAACCTAGTTGATGTGGTAGATCTGATCCATAATGAATTTTTAAGAGGTTTGTAGTTTGAAGGAATAGCATTAATACTTATCTTTGCCATCCCAAAAAAAATGGCCCCGTAGCTCAATTGAATAGAGCATTTGACTACGGATCAAAAGGTTTCAGGTTTGAATCCTGACGGGGTCACAATAACACTTTCACTAAGTGTCGTTAACCTGCAATTCAATGATTTGCAGGTTTTTTATTTTCGGTAGACCACGCTTTCCAACACTTTTCATCGGTTTTTGGTTCTCCAATAGTTCACCAAAATAATTTTCTTCACCAAAATTTAAATTATTATGGAAAAAGTGAACCTAACCTTCTACCCCAACCGGGTAAAGAAAAGCGCCAAAACTGGCAAAATACCAATTTACTTGCGGCTATACGATTCTGGCAAACTTGAGGTAAGAGTGCAGATGGTATTCGTTTTGAAACCATTGGCAATGTGCTAGCTACTGCTGCGGATTGTAACCAGCCTTTCGGATTCACAGATCATGATCCTTTACTTACTAATAATTATTACCGATTAAGAATAAATGAAGCAGGAGTTGCTTCCGGTTATTCTAATATTATTTTATTATTGGGAGATAAGAGCGGATCAATGTGGATAAATATGGCACCGGACCCGGTAAATAGTTCAGCAATACATCTGCACCTCAGTTCTGCAATTTCGGGCAAGGTTGAATTATGGATAACAGATATTGCTGGGCGCATTATGCTGCGACAAACCTTAATCGTGCAGGCCGGCAGCAATGATGCATCAATAGATGCAATAGGTTTGGCAAGCGGAATTTATTGGTTGTACGGTTTTGGTGAAGACGGAAGAACAAATGTGATAAAGTTTGTAAAACGGTAATGCTTTGCTACAACATGCTCAGGAGAGTTTATACAATCGAACTCCTTCGCGACCCTTACATATCTACTTATTATATCGCAACGGTTTATACCCTTAATTCTGAATTACTCAATCGATGACTCAATAAACATTATAGCCTTAAAGTCCTAAAATTGGTGAATCCTAAAGGCCGTTACGACAGTTAATTCCTGCAAAATTTAAGTAGGGTCATAACCTTCTCGATTTTTATCGTCAAAATCAAGGATTTGTTTTTAAATAAATAATTTCGGTGACACTAAGTAATATTTACCTAAATAGGGCAAAATGATATGTTTTATTAATGTCTTCTGTCAAAAAATTCGAACTCTGTCTACTCCTGTGCAGCAGTAAAAGACTCAAAATTTTCGAGTCGTTTTTATTTTATACGATACCTCATTGGACTATAAGTGGGCTGCATTCAATATGTAATGTTCGAAAATCGTAGTGATTTTAACGCTCTCAGGTTATTGGATATAATTTATTATACGTTATATTCGGCTTACTGACAAGCAGAAACAATAATTACGACTCTTCCTCACACCCCTCATTCGGATAGTTTAAGGTACAATTAAGCACAAGTAGGATAACAGCTAAATAACTGATTATGAAAAAAATAATTCTTTTGCTTCTTTGTAGCATGTGCATTACCTGTACCAATGCTCAAACAAACCAGGCATACAAAAGGGATAGTCTGCGCCAATCATTACAAAAAGAAAAAACAGACACAGGTCGTGTATTGCTGTTAGCTGAACTGGCATACCAAATACATGAGTCAAAACCTGATACCGCTATGATACTGGCGCTTGAAGCATTATCACTTTCCCGCCGCATAGGTTTTGAAAAAGGAGAAGCAGTAGGCTTAAACCGGGTTGGCAACGTATATAGTAGCATAGGCAACTACCCAAAAGCAATGGAAGTTTATTTACAGGCATTAAGGCTCAATGAAAAGATAAATAACCTGGATGGCAGGCAAAGAAACCTGGGAAATATTGGGGTCATGTATCTTCACCAGGGTGAATACCGGCAGGCACTCAATTATCAGTTCGAAGCAAAAAAACTGGCAGAACAAATAAATAATAGAGAATCTATTTCTATTGCCCTTGTAAATATTGCTCAAAATTATTTTGAGTTAAAAGCATTTGACTCTGCAATGTTTTATGCTCAGCAGTCGTATAATACTGCTTCGCAGATCAAATATTTCAGGACCATGGGCTCTTCACATGCCAGGCTTGGACACATACATGCTGAAACCGGACAAGATAATTTGGCATTAGAATATTTTCGTTTAAGTATTCCTGACTTAAAAACAGCAGAAAGTGATGCAGTCCTAAGCGCCGCGTTTTTAGGTATGGCAAAGGTATTTGAAAAAAACAGACAGCCTGACTCTGTACTTTTTTATGCACGGGAATCTATGCTTCTTGCCAGGGAAAACGGATTTATGCTGGAGGTACGGGATGCCGGGAGATTTTTATCCATGTATTACCGTAAAACAGGAAATGCTGACAGCGCTTTTTTTTACCAGGATATTACCAAAGCCGCCAATGACTCTTTATTCAACCAGCAAAAAACTAATCAAATGCAAAGTCTTGTATTTGATGAAAGACTAAGGCAGCAGGAAATAGCGGCCGCCCGTTTAAAAGATGATGAAGAAAGAAGACATAATCTCCAGGATGTGATCATCGTAATTTGTTTGATCAGCTTTGTAATCTTATTTCTCCTGCTCAGTCGTAGTATCATCGTTAAAACAAAATTCATTGAGTTCTTCGGGATATTGGGGCTGTTGGCCGTATTCGAGTTCATCAATCTTTTTATTCATCCCTATTTAGCGCACCTAACAAACGACTCTCATTTCTTAATGTTGATGGTATTGATCGCTATCGGAGCTCTATTGATACCCCTGCACCATAAACTACAGAAATGGATCACAGGAATTATGGTAGAGAAGAACAAAAAGATAAGGTTGGCGGCCGCAAAGAAAACCATTGCGAATCTGGAAGGTGAACAAACTAATTAACCTTTATGAAAAATATAGTCACTATCGTCATTATTTTATTAGCTAATCTTTTTACTCATGCCCAAACAGGTAATAGGGACAGCATTAAACTACTGCTTCAAAATGATAAAGAAGATACAAGCCGTATACTGCACTTAGCAGACCTGAGTTTTGAATACTCCGATTCCAGGCCAGATACAACTATGGCATTAGCATTAGAGGCACTGACACTTGCAAACCGCATTGGCTTCGAAAAAGGGAAGGCCGTAAGCCTGAACAGGATTGGAAATGCCTATGGTAGTTTGGGTAATTATCCCAAAGCGTTGGAAGCTTATTTACAGGCACTGCAGATCAATGAAAGGATAAATAATCTTGATGGAATTCAAAGAAACACCGGAAATATTGGAGCGACCTATAATGACCAGGAAGATTACCGGCAGGCCTTGAGTTATCTATTTAAAGCCAAAGCCCTGGCAGAACAGATAAATAATAAACGTAGCCTGTCGATCGCCCTTATCAATATTGGTGAAAGTTATCTTCGTTTGAAAATTTATGATTCAGCGAAATTATATACGCAGCAATCTTATGATGTAGCATACCAGGTTAACTATACCAGGCAAATTGGTTCCGGACTATATCATATGGGAGAGAATTATTTTGAAACTGAGCAAAACTCCCAGGCTTTGGATAATTACAGGCTGAGTATTCCTTATTCAATAAAAGCTGAAAATTATATACGCCTGTCTGACGCCTTTCTCGGTATGGGAAAAGTGTTTGAGAAATTGAAACAAAAAGATTCCGTTTTGTTTTATGCAAAACAATCCCTGAGCATTGCAAGGGAAAAAGGATTTACCCGTGAGCTTCGGGATGCCGCCAGGTTCTTATCACATTACTATAGAAAATTCAGTGCCGACAGTGCCTTCCTGTACCAAGACATATCCAAGGCCGCCAACGATTCTTTATTCAGCCAGCAAAAACAAAAGCAATTTCAAAGTCTGGGCTTTGATGAAAAATTAAGGCAGCAGGAAGTTGTAGCTGCCAATTTGAGAACTAAGGAAGAAAGGAGCCGCAACCTTCAATACGCTGCTATTGCATTGGGCCTGATAACTTTCGTAATATTTTTCTTGTTGTTGAGCCATTCCATTGTCGCTAATCAAAAACTGATCAGGTTTTTGGGAATAGTGGCATTGCTGATGGTTTTTGAATTCATCAATCTTTATATTCACCCGTATTTGTCTCATGCCACCAATGATTCCCCATTATTGATGTTGCTGGTGATGGTTTGTATTGCGTCCCTCTTGGTGCCTGTGCATCATTGGATGGAGAAATGGGTAACGCATCAGTTGGTGGAGAAGAATAAGCGGATCAGGTTAGCAGCGGCAAAGAAAACAATTGCTAACCTGGAAGGAGAACAAACTAATTAATGCTTATGAAAAAAATATTATTATTTATACTTTTTTATGGCGTGTGGACCAGTCTTTGGGGTCAACCTTTTAAAGCAGATAGCTTATTGAAGGTCATATCAGTTTCAACAAATGATAGTCTTCAAATTAATGCAATTACCGATCTGTTAGATCTATATGAATCGCATTCCGCAGACTCCAATATGATCTATGCCCGCAAAATTTTGCAAATAGGACAGGACAGGAGAATAACAACCATAGAGGCTTTTGGATATGCTGAGATCGGGTATGCTTTTTACCGCATGGATAGTAAGGCTAAAGGATATGAATACGTTTTGAAGGCGCTGAAAATTGCCGAGTGGGAGAACAAGCCAAGGGTGCTTGCAAATATGTATCTACTGATGGGTAATTTTAAAACAGGCGCACCAGCGATCGCCGATTATAAGAAAGCTATTGCTTTTTGGGAAACCGTAGGAGATCCCAAACATTACGGTTATAATAATTTGTCCAGGGCATATAGACAAACAGGTCAATATGATTCAGCGCTTATCTTCGGTACCAAAGCTTATGAGGTGGCCCTCCATGCAAATTATGATGTTATCATGCCCTATATTCTTCTCAATTTAGGCGAGACATACGAGGGCCTGAAAAATCCTGTACTTGCGCTTACCTATTACAGGTTAGCTCTCGATGATGCAAGATCAAAACGATCAAACAGGTTGCTATGGAATGCTTATAAACGGCTGGCAGATTACTATAAAAACGTTGGAATTGTTGACTCCAGCTTCTTCTATTCGAAAAAAGCCTATGAAAGCTCCATTTCCGAAAGCATCGGTTGGGTTATTATTCCTTCTTATTCGCTATATGAAATATATGCCAAAAAAAATAAGACAGACAGTGCCTTGAAATACCTGCATATTTATACTTCGGCTAAAGATAGTTTAAACACTATCGAGGAACTTAATAAAATGCAAAGCCTCGCATTCGAGGAGGACCTCAGGCAAAAGGAATTGGCGGCAGAAAAGAAAATCGCACAGGAAGAAAGGAGGCGTAATCTTCAGTATGCATCTATTGCGTTAGGCGTTATTACTTTCCTGGTATTATTCTTCGTATTAAGCCACAGTATCATTGTAAATGAAAGGTGGGTAAGGTTCTTTGGCATACTTGGTCTATTACTTGTTTTTGAACTCATCAATTTATTTATTCATCCTTATCTCGCTCATGCCACCAATGACTCACCGTTGTTAATGCTCGTTGCGCTTGTATGTATCGCTGCACTACTCATACCTGCACACCACCGGATAGAACACTGGATCACACATAGGCTGGTGGAGAAGAATAAAAAGATAAGACTTGCGGCTGCAAAGAAAACGATTCAGCAATTGGATACAAATCCTGTTACCAGCTAAAAATCAAGTGTTTTACTTAGATCAATTCCCAAAAAGTTCGAACTCTTTCGACTCCTGTGCACCGAGTGAAGTTTACAATTATGACAAGCATTTTTAGTCAACTTGCACCGCATCTTAGTCTTATAGCTACAGTCAGATCCGGCCTACAGATATCAAATTCCCAAAATAAAAATAAGTAGAGTCCTGAACTTGCCTTAGTTGGCCCACAGAATCAGTCACTTATTTCGAAGAAATATTTTTGGTGAAACAAATTGATTGATCTGTCCTTTTAAGGAGTCAAAGACTAATCATGTGATATTCAATGGCAAATAAAAGGGGATTGTTACAATGACTTAAGGCGCTACCAGCAGGGTTCTGAACAATGCTCCTTTTTCTTTTCTGAGATCCAATAAAATGAAATTAGGGAACAAATCAAATGCTGTAATGTAAATTGAGTTCAAAATATTAATTTATGAAAAAAAATTAGAAGCTGCTGCTGAGGATGCATTGACTCAGTTAAAACAAGTAATGACCGTTGGTAATTACTCCCCTCGAAATATTGTTAACTATGTTAGAGAGATGCGCTTTCTCTTTACATATTATAGTGACACTGATCCCGCAGCCATTTCCAATTGTTTCACCAAACGGAACAACCTTGTTTCACCAAAATGCCCAAAAATGAAATTATCGATTCTGTTCTACCCGAACAACGAAAAAACTTCTCCTAAGACAGGAAAAACGCCAATGTATGTACGCTTTGTACTTGACAGAAAGAAAGCTGAGATGCGACTTAACATTGAACTCTCACTAGATGATCTTATTAAGTGGGACGAAAAGACAATGCGGTTTACTGACCGCGAAATGTCTGAGAATGCATTACTAAATACTATTGACAAGAACTTTGAAGGGTCAGAACTCCGCCCAATAGTAATCATATTTCCAATGAACAGTTGTAAATCGGATTTGTATTGAGAATTGACTAACTCCTTTCGTATATATCAGCATTCAAGAGATTAGAGAAAATATTCACAGTCTATCTGGTCTTAGCTCAAACCACTAAAATTATTTATGCAGACATATTGTTCAATATTTCTTATTAACCAATTTATTTTCAGATCTTATAAATACCAGTTTTAATAGCATATACAACAATCCCGGCAACGTTTTTTACTTTCATTTTTTCCTGTATTTTTTCCCGGTATCCCTCAATAGTCCTCATACTCAGGAATAATTTTGATGCAATTTCTTTATTGGAAGCCTGTTGACAAATCAGCCTTATTACTTCAATTTCTTTTATTGTAAACTCTGGTTTTTGTTTTTCTTTATAAGGATCAAAACGGCTTTGGGCAATCATCTGAACCAGCTTAGTAGAAGTGCTTTTACAATAGTAGGTTTCGTTTTTATAAACTGTTTTGATAGCATCTATAATTTCAGTTTTGTGTGCGCTTTTAAGTAAATATCCTTTGACACCAGCTTCCAGCATATCTATTATCAAATGATCATCATCAAACATGGTCAATGCAATGATATTGATTCCTGGAAATTTTGCTGTTAAGATTCTTGTTACCCCAATGCCGTCAATTTTAGGCATTTTAATATCAGTCAAAATAATATCGGGCATTAGCTTTTCGGCTATTTCAATCAACTCCATTCCATTTGCAGCCTCGCCAACAAGTTTAATATCACTTTGTTTTTTTAGCATTACGTTGAAGCCGTCCCTGAATATTTCATGATCATCAGCTAAAACAATTCGGATGGGGGAATATGTTGGTTTCATAATTATAAGATAGGTATTTCAACAGTATAAATGGTTCCTTTTCCCAGTTGGGATTCAATGTAAAAATCACCCTGCATAATATCATTTCGGCTAACCAGGCTTCTCAATCCAAGGCCGTTATTTTCAATCATGGCCACTTTGTAGTTAAATCCTGTTCCATTATCTTCAGTGGAAAGAATGACTTTGTTATCAATTGCTATCAATTCAATATTTAATATTGAAGCTTTTGAATGTTTTATCGTATTATGAATTATTTCCTGCACTATTCGGTAAAGATTGATTGTTATTTCCTTTGAAAGTTCAGGTATATCCCGGTGCTTAAAGTTAATCTTTAAAGAGGTTGCCTGTTCACCCGGAAGGAGCGATCCGGAAAACTTATTAATAAATTCCTCGATAGCAAATGTCAGGCCCTTGCGCAACAAGGTGTTGGGCATCAGGTCATTGGAAATTTCCCTTAGCCGGTGAATAATATCAGTTATATGTTCAGCCGTTTCCTGCATTGTTATTTCGTCTTCCCGGGATTCTGTTTCAATACTGCTTAGTTTCATTTTTATAGCAGATAGTAAAGGCCCCAGCTCATCATGCAGGTCACCAGCGATCCTGGTCCGTTCGTTTTCAAGGGTGGAAATTTCTGCCTGTATTTTTGATAAATAAAGCCGCCTGTTCCTGCGTTGCTGTTGTATCAGTGACACAATAAAGTAAAGAAGAATACTCCCAATAATAAGGCTTGTTATGAGGATGGCAGTGTAAATCTTTGTTTGGTGGGGATCCATAAAATAGCAACTGAATAAAGTAAGTTAGCAATAAAATTAGTAACGATGGAAATATGGTATACACTATTACTGAAATCTTTGTTTACTCCAATTACCCAAAAAGCTTCAACCATCACCCGTAGGGTATAATAAAAAACAAAAGCCATACATAAAAGGAAGGTGGGGTTCTTCAAGAGGTTTTTTCTTTCAGTGACGATCAGGCGATTGATTATTGTTATACTCATTAAAACGATGATGAAAGAATAAACTATCCGGAAATATGAACTGAAGTAAGTGATCTTTGAAAAGATGAAATTTTCCAATATCCAGGTAATTGAAAATATTGCAATAATGACCTGGAAAAGAATTTTTCTTTTTTCAAATAAATTCCAATTCCAGAATTGCCAGGTGAGCAAGATGGCCTCTGCCAAAACGTATATATTACTTATAGCTGCATTTGAGTACCTGTTTAACGCTAAAATGATGCTGATGATTTCAATAAACGCCCCAAGCCAGATGCAATAAATAAAAGGATAATAGGCCCGGTTGATCTTTGAAAATCTTATGCAGCCTATTACAGCAGGTACCAGGATACAGAGATTTAATATTGCATCAATCCAGAAATTCATTAGCCTTAAAGATACTAACTATTCAACGAGGAAGAAGGCGGGCAATCATCTGGGCATCTTGTTCCATCTTCAACTACATAATCAGTTGCAAGTTCACTCCCGGGGTTGGTATAAGCAATCATGATGTCTTCGTTACTTGAATTAACACCTACAACAATCAATTTTACTTTTGAATCACTATCCATACCAAGGTAAATACGTACACCAGTGCAATTTGTATCCGACAATATTGTGTCAAAAGCACTCCTGTCAAATGTTTCGCACACTGGCAATGTGCCTGCATCCCGCAGGCCGGTCGTGAGCATACTCTCTTTTTGTGATCTGAAATTTGAAGTCATTTCGGCAGCATCACCAACGGGAATTAAATTACTTGGCATCTTAATTAAAGTTTATTAGTAAAAAAATCTTTAATCTAAAATGCGAATTAAACAGCATTCTTACATCCGTAAGAACACGGTATTTGATACGTAAAAAGTGCAAATAAATAAGGTATTAACTGTATATAGAAAACAAATGATTGAATATATCTTCCTTTTTATTAAAGGGTTTTAAAAAAGAAAGTATTTCTAATGAAACGATTTTAGCAGACGACTGGACAGTATATGATTATCGAAAAAAGAAATGGGGTGGTAATCCTGTAAACTTTAATTGCAGGGAGAGCTGGGAGATTGATTATTTACTAAAATTGGTTCAGAATAAATTCCCGGGTTACAATGAAGAGATTATTCGTGGAACTATCAAGGATTGCTGTAAAGCAACAGCTTGCCCTCACCCTCGGGAATCCTTTGTTGAATATGTTCTGACGAAATTAGAATAACTAATATGTATATGCTTGAACATTGATAATGTACACGTCCGTATCTTATGAAAACTTTGTTCATTTTAAAGTATATGACAATTCGGATGAAGGATTTCTTAATAGAAGTATGAAGTGTAACAACTCTTTATGAGAAACACTTGACACTCATTTGGTGTTTTTGAGTAAACTATTGCATAATTAATTTTTAGTCCTTAGGTTTATATCAGCAAAGAAAGCTAACCTGACTCATTCCTTCATTTTAAGAGCCCGATTTCTTATATACCGGCAGCAGTTTTAATAAGACAGCCAATGTAGATTTTAGTGTAAGCAACCTCAGCTATGATGCCAATGGAAATATACAAACCATGTGGCAAAAGGGATTGAAGATCAATGCCAGTGATTTTATTGATAAATTAACTTATAACTATACTGCCAACAGTAATAAATTGCTGAACGTGATAGATGACGTGAATGACGCTACAACAAAGCTGGGAGATTTCAGGGCCTCTATATTGTACCAACAGGGCTGTTGATTATACTTATGATGTGAACGGTAATTTAATTAAAGACCTTAAAAAAGATATAATCAGTTACGCCGGCAGTGATGGCATACAATATAACCACTTTAACCTGCCCGATACAATAACAGTAAAAAAAGATGCCAGTAGTAATAAAGGTACCAAATCATAAAAGCTCTTGCAAACTTTCTTACCTATGTGCTGATAACGGTATAGGCTAACGTAGATTGGTACAGGCTTCCGAAGTTTTAAAAACTCCGGAAGTCTTTCCAGCCTGTCAGTAATGAACACAAAAAAAGTTCCCCGCTTCGGCAGGGAACTTATATTACAGCGTTATAAATGAATAAAGAATAAGGAATAAGGAACCTGCCTGAATTCCACATGTAGCAGCGTCTTATCCAGCATCCGGTATCTAGTATCCAGTATCAAGTATCCAGTATCAAGTATCCGGCATCAGCCTTCCCTACATCGGGTTAAAATCCCTATACCTGCCTATCCTGGTACGCTGGTGCAATTTTATCAGGGGTTTTAAAAGCGATACAAAAAACGCAAAAGGTATCCTGTTTCTTTTCATTGCCAGGTAATCCCTGCGGTTTGCCCTTAGCCTTCTGAAAATATTTCCGTTACTCATGCCCCCCACGCGCATTTTAACGATCAGTTTGGGAATATAATAAGAGCTGACCCTGAAATAAAACAGGTACCGCGCCATAAATTCATAGTCCGCGGCGCTAAAATAATGCGTTTCGTAATAACCATGATGCTCCAGCAGCGTTTTTTTAAAATAAAAAGTGGGATGAGCAGGCATCCACCCGTATTTAAAGCGTTTACGCTTATACGGTACTCCCTTCCATACCCGGATGATCTTTTGGGTATTCAGCGGGTCCACATATACCAGATCTCCATAAACAGAATCCACTTTTTGTTCATTAAAAGCATGTACGATCTTATTGATCACAGTAGAAGAAGCCAGGATATCATCGCTGTTTAGAGTGCCGATGATATCACCCGTAGCCATTTTCATTCCCTTATTGAGGGCATCATACATTCCTTTGTCTCTTTCGGAGACCCAGGAAGCAATATGATCTTTATATTGCTCTATGATCGAAAGGGTTGCATCCACAGATCCCCCGTCAATAATGATGTGTTCAATATTTGTATACTCCTGGCTGATAACAGATCTGATACAATCCTCCAAAAATCTTGCAGAATTTAACGTAACAGTGATGATGGTAACTTTCATGTTATTGGGTCATTGGTCATTCGTCATTGGGTTATTGGTCATTTTGTCATTGGGTCACGGACACCAGTCATAAATTATCAGAGACCTGTCATTGATCAATGACCTATTGACTTAATGACCTATTGACCCAATGACCTATTAACTTAATGACCAATTAACTTACCTTTCGTTCCACCACCACATTCTCCATCACCAGCATATCCATTTCCGTCCGCAGATAACAAGCTAATGCTTCAAGGGGTTCATTAACAATGGGTTCATTCTCATTAAAAGATGTATTCAGGAGTATTGGAATACCCGTTTTTTTCCGGAACGTTTCTATTAAGTAATAGTAGCGTGGCGAAATGTTTACATCTACCGTTTGTAAACGCCCCGTACCATCCACGTGTGTCACTGCGGGGATCAGTGCCTGCTTTTCTTTTCTTACCGGGAAAACTTTTTCCATAAAAGGAACTTCACCGGCTATTTCAAAATATTCTGCCACATATTCCTTTAGTACCGAGGAGGCAAAGGGGCGAAAACTTTCCCTGCGTTTAACCTTCAGGTTTAGTATCTCCCTGGCATCCGCACGTCTCGGGTCGGCAATAATGGAGCGGCCGCCCAGCGCACGGGGGCCAAATTCTGCCCTGCCATTGAACCATCCTACCACTTCCCCGTTGATCATACAATTGGTCACGCGGTCAAATAATTCTTCATCTTCCAGTTCCAAAAAAGAAATACCTTTTTGGATAAGCAGATCTTTTATTGCCGAATTCGTGAAACGATTGCCGGTATAGGCCGACATGATGGCTGGTTGCCGCTCCTCATTCAAAAGCACGTGCTGTGTAAATAATGCTGCCCCCATGGAAATGCCTGCATCATGTGTCGCGGAGGGGATATAAATATTTTTAAAAGGAGTATTGCGCAATATTTTTCCGTTGACCACGCTGTTCTGGGCTACACCGCCGGCAATACAAAGATCATCCATACCCGTGCATTGGTGTAAATGTTCCAGGATATGGAAAATAATTTTTTCAGTAAACTGCTGAACAGAAGCTGCAAGGTCTTTATGGTAGCGTGTTAAGGGTTCCTCTTTTTTTCTGGGTTCACCAAAGACGGCTGTCATTTTTTTACTGTACAACGGGGCTACGAGTGGTGCATTATCTGCACCGTAAGAAATGATGCCCTGTGTTCCCGTTCTGAAATAGCTAAGGTTCAATTTAAACAATCCGTCAGCGGTAAGCTTTACCACATCGTTTAATTGATCCAGATATTTTGTGGTTCCATATGGCGCCATACCCATTACTTTATATTCATCGCCATATTGCGGAAATCCCAGTAACTGCGTGAATGCTGTATAAAAAATTCCAATGGAATGCGGGAAATCAACAGTATTCAATATTTCAATTTTATTACCGCTGCCCGTACCGATCATCGTGGTGGTAAAATCGCCTGAGCCATCAATAGAAAGACAGGCGGCTTTTTTAAATGGCGACGCAAAAAAGGCTGACGCTATATGGCTTCGGTGGTGTTCTACCTGTTTTATTTTACCAGTAAATTTTTTTGCTGGTGAGCCCGAAAGGCGGGATAGTTCGTTTTCCAGAGAAGAAACTTTCCTGCTGTTAATAAATCGTTCTCTAACAACTGCAAAACTTCCCGCAGGGTGAGTTGCCAGGTACATTAATTTTTTAAAGAACTTTGCCTTTGGGTCCCTGCCTATTGCATAATGATCCACGTCGTCATAACCGATGCCCGCTTCTTTTAAACAGAATTCAACCGCCATTTGCGGAAAGCCCGCCCAGTGCTTCACTCTTTTGAAACGTTCTTCTTCCATCGCTGCGATCATCTTACCGTTTACAAAAATAGCAGCAGATGAATCGGCGTGAAACGCATTGATGCCAAGGATAATTATATCTTTATTCAATTGTATATTTTTGATAGCCTGATTCGTTTCATCTGTTTCGCCTCACCCCCAACCCTCTCCTGGCGGAGAGGGGAGCTTCATTTCGTCTTTTAAATATCTTCTTCAAAAGTTTTCAATTTAACGTTCATAAAAATCCAAAATGCTAGGTATATTCTTAAAACGAAATTCTCCGCTTCGATTAGTTCCCCCTTTTGGGGGCGGAGGGGGTTCTATCGTACACCCACATCATCCCAAATATCATCCCATACGCCACGATATTAAACCAGGTATGATGATCCCAGCCCAGCGGGATAGCCCATTTTTTATTATTTGCAATCAATACCAACCCGATGCGCAATACATTAATGAACCACAAAACTAATGAGCCCCCCAACATCCAGGCTAATTTCCTTTTCCATGATCCCCTGTTGGCAAATACAAATGCGATCCAGAAACTGATAACACCATAACCAAGGCAATCGTAGCCAATGTGTACGCCCACGCCTTCTCTTATTCTTAAATATGTAGGTGTTTCTATATCAACAGTATTACCAAAAACAGATACCCATAATTTGGTTGCGTGCGTAAGTGATGACCTGAGCCAGCTCACATAATCAAGGTGCTTATCAATAAGGCTACTGTAGTATTTTCCTTCTGGCGAAGCAAGGCCTTCTACGGCGATGGTTCCGTAATATAGGATACAAAATACTCCGATGAATTTGGCGAAGTAGATGAGGATGCGTTTGTTTAGGAAAGAAAATTGGTTGATAGTTTTTAGGTTTAGGCGTTGAGGTGTTGAGGTGTTGAGGTGTTTAGGCGTTTAGGCGTTTTAGGGGTTTATGCGTTTTAGGGGTTTAGGCGTTTTAGGGGTTTAGGGGTTTAGGAGTTTAGGGGTTTAGCCGTCCAGGTATTTAGGGGTTTAAGCGTTTAGAATGCTGCTCTCAACAACTAAACAACTAAACAACAAACATCATCAAATACTGTTTCCTGATCGCATCCATATCAATGGCCTTCATTGCATATTCCCTGGCTCTCCCACTCCATTCATTCAATTCTTCCTGGTTCATAGCAACAAACTGTGCTATCGCTTTTTGCAGTTCAGCACAATTTTCAATTGAAACATTCATCCCTGCTTTGGCAATTTGTAAATTTGACCAGGGAGTATGCATACTCGTTATCACCGGCCTTCCTGCCGATAAAGCTTCATACATGGCGTGACCGAAATTCTCGCTTTTACTGGGTAAAATAAAAACATGGTTTTGTGCAAGCACATGCACAATTTCAGCTGGTGGAATATCCCCGTGATAGTTTACCGAAATATCCGGCGGCATTTTTTTTATCAAAGCAAGGCATTCTTCCCAATAACTCTTCTCTTTTACCGGCCCGTAAATATTATACTCGACACAGTTGGCAGTTGGCAGTTGGCAGTTGGCAGTTGGCAGTTGGCGGTTGGCAGCCTGCAAAACTAACAATATATTCTTCATCGGGCTTATCAATGCAATCGAAATCATTTTTAAATGCCCTTCTTTTTTTTCAGCTACCGGCTGCATAGGAAGCAGTCCCGGAAAATTTGCCGCCACCACAACCGTTACCTTTGTTCCAAAAATCTGCTCAATATATTTTTTCTCTTCCTCATCCGTAGCATGAAAAATATTTTTTTTATGCAGCCCCAATATTTTCCAAAGCCGCAGGTATATCTTTTTTTTAAATCCCTTCTGCGATAATGCCCCGGGATGCAACATACCCCTTACTGAAATAATTTTTTTTACCTTACTGCAAAAAAATAACGGTTTAAAATTAAACTGCCAGGAATATATCCCGGTAATAAAAAGGCAATCCGGCGCATCAAGTTTTATTTCTTTCTTAATAAGCGCCGCCAAATTATTGCCGGACGCATACCATACTTTCGTATTGTCAGAATATTTTACCCACTTATCAAATTCCACATTTGTCAACAGGCTTCCATCTATGTCCTTATTACCGCAAAATATTTTGAATACAGCAACATTACCATGGAGATTGCCACCCGGAGTTTGCCCAAGGGCATCACTACCCAACTCTTTTACCATATTGGCAATAGACTGCACCGGGCCTCCCGCTTTATAGGCGGGATAAAACCAGGGGATTGAAATAAATACCTTCAATTATTGATAATAGTAGTTATCTGTCTCTGCGGGGTTTTCGCCGAATAATCCTGAAATCAGAACAACTCTTACTGCGAAACCCCTCTATGATCTCTCCGTATTTAATGTTCCCGATTTACGGGTATAACACTGCTCATTTTATGAAGAAAATATTGTGAAGCATTTTTTTCCGAAACATTTCAGGGATATTTAGAATGGGAGTATTAAATTCAAAGTGTATTCTGCATCGGGGTTTCACAGGAACATTTTTTAAAAAAATTGAAATCTCGAAAGTGAAAACCCCGCTGGGACACAAAAATCAGTCACCCGGCACCGGGTGGTTATCAGGAAGTAGCTGGTAGGAAGGATCCAGTATCAAGTATCCAGTATCCTTTCCTACTCACCATTCCCCACCCGCCCTACTTTATAGATGCGTTCAATTATCTCCACCACTTTCATCCCATCTCCTGCATTGGTGGCAGCGGGTACACGCTCTTTTAAAATATCAACTACGTTTTCAATAATAAAATGATGGTTGGAACCAGCATCAGCAGGTGCAAGTTCCGGCATCGTATAATCCTTCACGTTACAATATTGCACTTCCTTCATGTATTGCCCACCTGTTTTTATCGTGCCGTTTTGGGCAATGATCGTCATCGTACTTTCCAGGTTTTCATTCCACACTGCAGTGGAATAATTCAAGCAGCCAGCCCCCCCGTGTACAAAATCAAAATGGATAAACCCTGAATCTTCAAAATCGGTTAAGCCGGCATGATTGAAATTATTCAGTTTACCGCTGATATTTTTTATATCGCCAAACAGCCAGAACAGCATATCAATAAAGTGAGAGAACTGGGTAAACAAGGTGCCGCCATCTGATTCCTTTGATCCGTGCCAGGTGTTGCCGGTATAATAACGCTCATCCCGGTTCCAGTAACAGTTTACCTGCACGATATAGATCTCACCCAATATTTTTTTATGCAAAACTTCTTTTAACCAGACCGCGGGTGGAGAATACCTGTTTTGCATTACACAGAAAACCTGTTTCTGCTGCCGCATTGATTCGTACATGATCCTTTCACATCCTTCTTTGGTCAATGCCATTGGTTTTTCGATCACTACATGGTATCCGGCTTTCAATACTTTCAATGCCTGTTCTTCATGGCATCCATTGGGTGTTGCGATACATACCACATCTAATGGAATTCCGGATTGCAGTAATTCATCAATGGATGTATAAAAGGATATGTTGTGATCACCGGGGTCAGGTCTTTCTTTAGCGATGGTATCACAGAGCGCCGCCAATTCACATTCCTCATTGTTTGCAATAACAGCAGCATGCCGCTTGCCAATATGCCCGCAACCAATAACAGCGAATTTTATTTTATTTTCCATATAGTGTGGCCTTCGGCGGAGATGTTTCCCGCAGATTTCGCAGATGACGCGGATGAAAAATGGAAGTTGTAAACTTTATTTAGTTAACGTCCTGCCCCCATCCCCTTCCCCAAATAACCGGGATGTTCCAAAAGGAGGGTATTAATCATTTTATTCAACTTCTCCTTATACCCGCGGTAACTAAAATGCTCCATCAACTTTTGCTGATCTGGTAAATAACCGGGGCGGTTATCTAATATTTTTTTAACCGCATTAATAATTTCAGTTTTATTATTCGGGTTCACCAGCAAGCCCAATTCCCCATCACACAATGCATCCACCGAGCCATCTACATTTCCGGCAATGACCGGTATGCCATAAAACATGGCTTCTATGAATACCAAACCAAAGCCTTCATTTTCGCTGGGCATGATAAAGATATCCGCAAGGTTGAAATGCGCCGCTAATTCTGCATCCATAACCTGCCCGGCAAATATAACCACAGATGCTATATCCAATTCCATGATAATAGCATTGAGGCGCCGCTTCTCACGCTCATCATATTTACCCACCAACAGGTAACGGAGACCAGGGTATCGTTTTACCAATTCAGGCAGGGCCTGCAATACCTTATCATAACCCTTGTATTGTTCCGCATCTGCCATCCGGGAAACGGTTAGTAGAATGCGGTGCTCCTTTTTCAATCCATAGCGCTCTAATAAATATTCTTCTTTTTCTTTTTGCAGGGACAATTCCAAAAAAGGATCCAGGCAGGTATTCAGTACCGCAAACCTTTCTTCGGATAGCCCGTACTGTGATTTCATTTTCTCTTTCGTAAAATGGCTTACCGGCAGCACCAGGTCACATTTGCGTAGCATATACTTTTTCCATGCGGGTAAGGGTTTCCATACTTCAATACCATGTGCCAGCAAAACCAGCTTCACAGATGGTTTTAAAAATTTTATTAAGAACCCCGCTACCAGCAGGTTGATATGGCTCATCAAAACTACGTTGCTCCTGCGTCCTTCTATGATTGCCCGGAACATATAGCGTATTTTCCTGCCTCCGAAACGGGTGAAAACCAGCCGGGGAAAATATTTATTCCCCTCCCCATGTTCGCACTTATCATACATCGAGAATACATTTACAATCCTACCATATTGCAACCCGAGTTCATACAGAGCCTTACCAAAAACACGGCAACCCTTTTCAATACCACCGGTGGCAGAAAAAACACGGAGGGTGAGGAACAGGGCTTTATGCTTCATCGTTGGGTGCTGAGTTGTTGAGGTGTTTAATCGTTTAGTCGTTTAGATGTTTAGGTGTTTAGGTGTTTAGTTTCGTTTTCTAAACAACTAAGCGACTACACAACTAAACTTCTTCTACTTTAGGAAATGTTTTGTTGTTTATGTGTTTAATCGTTTAGTTTCGTTTTCTAAACAACTAAACTACTACACAACTAAACTTCTTCTACTTTAGGAAATGTTTAGTTGTTTATGTGTTTAGTCGTTTAGTTTCGTTCTCTAAACAACAAACGACTAAACAACAAACACCTAAACACCAAACACCTAAACACCCAAACATCTCTTCCTTAGGGAATTCGTCTTATTTGTCAAGCTTTCAATTTTTAAGCGAACTTCATTATATTGTTCCCCTGAAATATATCCGAGATCCTGACTCAGGATAAGCTGATTCAAAAGTTCCAATTCACTTGAATAGGACATTTGATAAAAATGCGCCTGGTCTTTTTTGCTTGTCCTGCCTGAACCTTCAGCAAAATTGGAAGAAATGCTTAAAGCTGCTCTCCGCATCTGTGATGTAATTCCAAAAATTTCTGATTTTGGATAAGAATTGGTAACCAGGTAAATCATTTTCAATAATACTCTTGCCTCTTGCCATACCTGGAGTTTTTCGAATGCAAATAAATGTGACATAGTTTTATAGTTTAGGGTTACGAAATGAATGTTGGATGGTGTTTGTTGTTTAGTTGTTTAGTTTCGTTTTCTAAACAACTAAGCGACTACACAACTAAGCTTCTTCTACTTTAGGAAATGTTTAGGTGTTTATGTGTTTAATCGTTTAGTTTCGTTTTCTAAACAACTAAACGACTACACAACTAAACAACAAACCCCTAAATCGCTTCCAAATTCTTCCTGTCAAAAAACGCACTCAACTGTATCCCCATACTCTCTATCTTCACTTTAGCCTTATTGCCGCTAACTTCCAAAAGTATGCCATGGTAATTCATCAGTACGCCCTGTTTTATCCTAACGGTATCGTTTAGGTGCATTGCCCCATCCACCACTTCCACATCGCCAAATTCATTTAAAAACTTACGGATGATCTCAATTTCCTCCTGCCTTATTTTAGCCGGCTTGCCCAGCCAGTACACATAATTGACAATGCCTTTGATAGTTGTCAGGTCCCATTTTTTTTCTTCCTCCACTTTTACAAATACATAGCCCTTAAACAAAGGTTCCATCACCGCTTTCTTCCTGTCGCTCCATTGCCGCATCACTTTATTCAAAGGGCAGTAATGTTCAATGCCCTTATCTTCCAGCAAGGCAGCCACCTTCTTCTCCCACCGTGGAAGGGTGTACACCGCATACCAATATGTTGACTTATCATTCATTGTAAAAACACAAAAGGTTTATCACTTTTTCCCGGGGGTGTAAAGCTTCGCTGTCCCTCAGTCACAGGTGATTTGTAACCGAAGGATGTTTGATAATGCCGAAATCTCTTTTCGTATGTCAGTTTTTGTTATGCAAAAATTTCCAATAATACTTCTTCTTTTGTCTTGCTGAAATGAGTCGCAACATCAGCTATTATAGCAGACATTGTTCCTATTTTAACCGGGTTGTGATTAGGTATCGTAATATGATGTTGACCATTTTGGTCTGTAGTTAATCTGATATGACTACCTGTTTGCCTGGTAACAATATATCCAAAACGCTTTAATAATTTTATTAAATCACCGGCGCCGATATCACGCGGTATTTTCATGCAGCAATTACTTCTTCTTTTACTATGTGCAGGCGGATTATTCTTTTTTTATCATCATCAAAATGACAAAGTACTGCATCTTTCACTAATATCCTTAATTCTTCCATTGAGTCGGCCTCTGTATAAATAGATACTCCCAGCCCCCTGGCAATAAAACCCCCTTCCGGGCTTTCCTCCACTATAAAAATCACTTCTTCCATAAAATGTTTATACGAATATAATAAATCTTTGCTTCTCCACAAAGTCAGCCAGTAATCATAAATACTTCCGGAGTTTCAAAAACTTCGGAAGTGTGGGGTTCAACAAATAAATTCGCTGAAGTAGGTTTGGGGTGCGCTTAGACATAAATAATTTCAGATTCTATTACCTGATAATATTTTTGTTTTATTCCTTTTTTTGATACCAGGTCAACATTCTTTTTAAGTTTGTTTTCAATATAATCTGCCAGGTCTACGAATTCGATACCGATTGGCTGGCTAAAATCTACGATGATATCAATATCGCTTGCTGCCGTAAAATCATCACGAACTATCGATCCAAATAGACCAATTGAGCTTATATGATATTTGTCTATCAGCTCAGGTTTTAGCCGGGTAAGAATTTGCCTTATGGTATTCAAATCTGTCATGCTACAAAGATAACGAAAGTTTCATTTGCTATTTCTGTCTCAACGGGGTTTTCGTCGAATAATCCTGAAATCAGAACAACGCTTACTACTAAAGCCTGCCTGCCGGCAGGCAGGCCCGATGCTATGATATCTCCGTCTTTAATGTTCCCGATTTACGGGTATAACACTGCTCATTTTATGAAGAAAATATTGTGAAGCATTTTTTACCGAAGCATTTCCGGGATATTTAGAATGGGAGTATTAAATTAAAAGTGTCGGTAAACTTTGCCAAAGTTAAAAATTTTGGCAAAGTTGAATACTACTAAAAAAGACTTCCGAAGTTTTTAAAACTTCGGAAGTCTGGCGTTCATTAAATTCAAAGTGTATTCTGCATCGGGGTTTCACAGGAATATTTTTAAAAAAAATTGAAATCTCGAAAGTGAAAACTGCTGGGACACATGCATTTCCGGCCTTTTTAAGATGTCATCCTTCGGTTATGTCCTGGTTATGTTCACGGCATCACCTGGTTATGTCCTCAA
>OLKZ01000086.1_pt1 | contig 27517 bp, 29 predicted proteins | sample 1604431 | NCBI WGS metagenome assembly OLKZ01 (sample SAMEA104055714, study PRJEB20765) | soil metagenome | isolation source: soil
GGGTTGGGGTGAGGCGAAATTGGCAGGAATTTATAAGAATGAAAATTTAATAAATTAAAACGTGCACTACCCCTCTCTGCCAGGAGAGGGATGGGGTGAGGCGGAAAGATCATGAAGAAACTAATAAAAATATTTTTTTTGGGGATGCTCATCAGCTTTTTGGGTTCACTGCCCTTAGGCACCCTGAATGTAGCTGCCATGCAGATCGGCATACAGGAGAGTATAAAAAATGCGATCTATTTTTCACTAGGGTCCTTGTTGGTGGAAATGGTATATGTACGCATATCATTAGTGGGTATTGATTGGGTGCGTAAGCAAAAGAAATTGATGAAAGCAATGGAATGGATCACCCTTATTATTATTATTGCCCTGGCAGTGGGTAGTTTTGTTGCTGCATCAAAAAGCGGCGGTGCTGCAAAAAATGTATTGCTGCAAAATAATATGCACCGTTTTTTATTGGGCATGTTCATGTGTGCCATCAATCCGGTGCAGATCCCTTTTTGGTTTGGATGGAGTACTGTTTTATTTGCTAAAAAAATACTGGAACCCAAACACAGCCAATACAACAGTTATATTATAGGCATCGGGCTGGGCACATTGGCCGGTAACTGCGTTTTCATTTTCGGTGGTAAATGGATGGTACAGAAGATCGCTAACAGCCAGCAATACCTGAACTGGGTGATCGGCGGAATATTTGCCCTGACCGCATTGATACAATTGATAAAAATGATGCGCCATAAAGATTCAATTCATAAATTTACACATTCAGATCTACCCGGTGAGTCACCCCGGGAGGGTGACTCACCGGGTAGATCTATCAAAAAATAAATCAATCGTAATCATCAAAACAAAAACTATGTCACTCAAAGATGCATTTATCGCCGAATTAAAACATGAATCTGCCGCCACAAAAAAAATGCTTGAAAGGGTTCCTTATGATAAACAAGACTGGAAGCCCCACGAAAAGTCAATGACACTTGGAAGGCTGGCAGTTCATGTGGCCGAGATCCCTCACTGGATATCCGATATCATTAATATTGATGAGTTCGATTTCCAGCAATATTATAAGCCCAATATGGCTTCATCACAGGAGGAGTTAATGAAAGTTTACCAGGAAAAAATGGATACCGCTTTAGCAGACCTCGAAAAAATGAGTGACGAAGATTTTATGAAAATGTGGGTGGTAAAACAAGGAGACAAGGTATTTTATAATTTGCCAAAAGCGGTTGCCATCAGGGGATGGGCATTCAGCCACCAGGTACACCATCGCGGGCAATTGTCGGTTTACTTGCGTTTGCTGGATATACCGGTTCCGGGAATGTATGGGCCTACGGCTGATGAGGGATTTATGTAAGAATTATTTATGCTAAGAGGCCAAATGAGAAAAGGAGTAAAAGGTGCACTTCTTTTATTCTCATTTTCTCTTTTTTTTTGCTCTTAGCCTGTTTCTATTTTTCAATCCACAATAAACAATTTGCAACCATTGGTTGTGGAAGACATGTGCGCTTCACAATCATCACCTACATGATAGGTCATCCCCTTGGATAAAATAAATTTTCTTCCATCTTCCAGTTTGGTCTCCATTTCTCCTTCAATACAATAAATGATATGCCCTTTCCTGCACCAATGATCGGCAAGGTACCCGGCAGTGTATTCCACCAGCCGTACTCTTATATCATTCATCATGAAGATCTGCCAGTATGCGGTACCGTTAATTCCTTTGTGCTCTTCTTTTGCAATAGCGGACAAATCCAATGTTTGAAAGGGGAAGGGAGAAAGTTTCATGTGTGGTCAATTTACAGTTTTTAATTACCCCGACAGCGGTTGAAAACCCTGCCTACCGGCTGGCAGGCCTGTCGGTGGTTAATATATGAAGATAAAGTGTATAATTATTTATTCAATGCAATCAGGTTTTATAAATGACCGCTGTCGGGGTTTGCAACCGCCGACAGGGTTACTCCACGCTTATATTGAATATAAAAAAATTAAGTAACTAAAAATATTAGTAAATTGCCCGTTGAATATGCTGCCAACCGAAAACACAAAACACAAAACTGATCCATGTACGCAATCGTAGATATTGAAACAACCGGTGGTTATGCTGCAGCACATGGTATCACAGAGATATCTGTATATGTGCATGATGGGGAAAGGGTGATCAAACATTTTGAAACCCTGATCAACCCACTCCAGGCCATTCCAAGATATATCACTGCATTAACGGGTATTGATAACCGGATGGTGGAAGATGCACCCGTATTTGATGAAGTGGCTGATGTGCTGCACGATATTTTACAGGAAAACATCTTTATTGCACATAATGTAAATTTCGATTACTCTTTTGTAAAGCATCAACTGAAAGCAGCAGGATATGAACTGGCTGCAAAAAAATTGTGTACCGTTCGCCTTGGCCGCAAAGTTTTTCCCGGCCTTCCTTCTTACAGCCTGGGAAATCTTTGCCGCTCATTGAATATTGATATTGAAAACCGCCACAGGGCAGGTGGTGATGCCAAAGCCACGGTAAAATTATTTGAGCATATGCTGGCCAATGGTGCGCAATCACATATCGACCAGATGTTGAAAAAATCATCCGGCGAACAATGGTTACCGTTACACCTGTCAAAGAATGACATCAGCAAACTGCCTTCAAAACCGGGAGTATATTATTTTCATGATAACAGGGATAAAATTATTTACGTGGGTAAGGCCATCAATATTAAAAAAAGGGTATCCAGTCATTTTACACAAAACGACCCCGACAGGAAAAGACAGCACCTGTTGCGCAATATCCATAAAATAACCTGTGTGAAATGTGCCACTGAACTGGAAGCCATTGTGCTGGAAAGTACCGAGATCAAACGCCTGTGGCCAAAATATAATTACAGCCAGAAACAGCCCCTGCAAAAATATGGCTTGTACATGTTTGAAGACAACCGGGGTTATTTAAGGATGGCGATAGATAAAAAGAAAAAGAATATCGCAGCACTTTATAATTTTAATCTTTTACAGGAAGGAGAAGTGATGTTGAAAAAGATTGTTGCAGAATTTGAGTTAAATGAGAAATTATGCTTTATTGATAAAACACCCTTCACTGCTTCAGATAAGAAAAAGATTGACCCGCCGCTGATCTATAATAATAAAGTTAAAAGGGCCCTGGAAGCATTAGACAAACAATTACCCACTTTTGCCGTGATCGATATAGGAATAAAAGATAAAGAGCGGCTATGCTTACTCGTAGAGCGGGGAAGTTTTTGGGGAATGGGATATTTGCCGGCATCTGCAGCGATCACCTCTTCGGTTGAATTGAAGAATTTTTTAAATCCCTATGCAGATAATGATTATATCCGCAACAGCATCTATGCTTTTGCAGAAGCCAATCCCGGGAAAAAGATCAACCTGCTTTAAAGGTATAAACTTTAAAAACTACCTTTATCATTCAATTGATTAATCATTGCAGACAGCACAATACAATCTTAAAGTTCAGAAAGGGATTGCCGCTATTTCAATAGTATTGTTCATCGTAAAGATCATTGCCTGGTATCTCACCAACTCAGTAGCTATTTTAACAGACGCACTCGAAAGTATTGTAAATGTGGTGGCGGGGCTGATCGGTGTGTACAGCCTCTATGTTTCTGCAAAACCGAAAGATTATGATCATCCTTACGGGCATGGAAAAGTGGAATTTATCTCTGCTGCCATTGAAGGCACATTGATCACAGTGGCAGGTTTCATCATTATTTATGAATCCATCCGTAACCTGGTACATCCCCATACGATTCAAAAACTGGACTATGGGATCATTTTAATTGCCCTTACTGCTGTGGTAAATTACCTGGCCGGCGCTTTATGTGTACGCACGGGAAAAAAAAATAACTCCATGGCATTGATCGCCAGCGGAAAACATTTGCAATCTGATACATGGTCTACATTGGGCATCGTAATAGGACTGGCGTTGATCTTATTAACCCATATCCACTGGCTGGATAGTGCCGTGGCCATGTTTTTTGCATTCATCATCATTTTTACCGGGTATAAAATTGTGCGTACATCCGTTGCCGGTATCATGGATGAGGCAGATACGGCTTTGTTAAATAAAATGGTGATGATGCTAAACAGTAACAGGCGGGAGAACTGGATCGATCTGCATAACCTGCGTATCATAAAATACGGAGGCACCATACACCTGGATTGTCATATGACCGTGCCATGGTACCTTAACGTGCATGAAGCCCACCGGGAGATCGATACGCTTTCGGGGCTTGTAAAAAAAGAATATGGAGAATCCGTTGAATTGTTCGTTCACTCAGATGGTTGCCTGGAATTCTCCTGCCGCATTTGCACGAAAAGTGATTGTACCGTTCGTCAACATGTTTTTGAAAAGAAGATCGAATGGACGATGGGGAATATTTCCAGCAATCATAAACATACGGTAGATACGTAAGCCGATACTAGATACTGGATTCTGGATAGAACTCAATTAATGAAAAGCTTTTCAATCTTCCGAAGTGCTTCCAGTATCTGGTATCAAGAATCTAGTATCCAGCATCCAGTATCAACGCTGAAACAATTTCGCCACCCCAAATGCTGCCGCTGCGGCCAATGCACCGATCAAAGTAACTTTTATTGCTCCCCATAAAGGTTGTACACCGGTTATTTTGCTTTTGAAATACCCGAAAACAAATAAACAAACCAGGGTGGCCAGCACTGAAATTTTCAACGCTTCGGTTGAATTGGAGATAAAGAAATAAGGGCTTAATGGAATGATCCCGCCGGCAATATAAGAAAGGCCGATATTCAGAGCACTTTTTGTAGCCCGCTTCGGATCGGGCTTTTCGAGGCCCAGTTCATATTTCATCATAAAATCCACCCAGCGGTCCTTATCCTGTGCGATTTCTTCCGTAGCCTGTTCCTGGAGCGCGGGGCTTAAACCGATGTTGGCAAAAAATTCTTTGGTCTCTTCAATTTCCCGGTGGCGTAAATTTTCCACTTCATCATATTCTCTTTTCACTTCACTGGTATAATGGTCCTGCTCTGTTTTTCCTGCAAGGTATCCTCCAAGGCCCATGGCAATACTGCCCGCAGCAATTTCGGCAATGCCGGCAATGATAATGATACTGCTGCTGCTCACAGCACCGCTAAGTCCTGCTGCCAAAGCAAAAGGAACGGTGAGCCCGTCACTCATCCCTATAACAATATCCCTGAGAAGGTCGGAGCTTTTTAAATGCTGTTCATGATGTGCGTGGTGAAGATGCGTATCCATATATCAAATGTAGTGAGTGAAAATTGAATCAGATAAAATAAAATTCAGTGACCAAAATGATCACGGGGGATTTTTTAATGATCAGTTTTTTTTACAGCTACCATCCCAAAGCCAATGGGATTATGCAGATGCGATAAAACGGGCACGTCGAATCCGCATTGATAAAACCAATTGGTCACTTCATCCGGCTTGTGATAATGACGGTAGCGGGGGGTAAATGCATCATACACATTTATCCTTATTTCATCTTTGGTTCTTTTGGAGTTTTGCCCTTTTCGTATCCTTGACAAAATAAAGAACAAACCGGTGAACACCTGCACGCAAAATTTTTGCATGCCGGGGGGGAAACGGCAGATAAAAAAACGAAAACCGTCCAGCCACCACAGTAAAAATCTTTTCCACCAGCCATTTGGCTTTTTATAAACCCACACATAAAGTTTTCCGTGTTGTTTTACGAGGTTGGCTAATGACCGGAAAGAATGAAAGGTATCTTTTGTATGATGAATGCTGCCATTGGCAATAATGATATCAAATGTATTTTTATTGAAAGGAGGGTCATCAAAATCAGCCTGTACAAATTGAAGATTAGCGGAAATGTATTTTGAAGGCAAATACGGATGTAGATCGATGCCAACAATATTTGCCCCTGCATCGGCGATGGCTTTTGTTAACTGCCCGTTTCCACAGCCAGCATCCAATACTGCTGTATTGATCAATTCCTGTGGAGATGTTTTAGTTTCAATATAAAATTGGGCTAAGCGTTGCGCTGCGGTCTTGTCCCATGTTTTGAGCTGATTTGTCTTCGCATATTCTTTCCATTCATCGGCAAAACTCCATTTAAATTCTTTACCCAATAAAGCATTCGCTACCCAAATACCATTGTGGAGCCTAGTGGAACCGGCAATTATAATATTATGAAACCAGTCTGTTGTCATCAATACTAATCAAAGCAGGCAATCTAAGGATTTTTTGATGATCGCCACACATTCCATTACCTGTTCTTCGTTGATCACCAATGGAGGTGCAAATCTTATCTTATCACCCTGTGTAGGTTTTGCAAGCAGGCCATTTTCTTTTAATGACAGGCAAAGTTCCCATGCAGCATCGGTATGTGGGTGTTTGATCACGATCGCAATCAATAAGCCCTTACCCCTTACTGTTATAATAAAAGGAGAATTCAGTTCCTGTAATTTTGTGCGCAATAAACTGCCCATCATTTCAGCATTTTTTGCCAGCTGCTCATCTTGTATAACCTGCAGAGCAGCCATCGCAACAGCACACGCTAATGGATTTCCACCATAAGTACTTCCATGCTGGCCGGGTTTGATCGTCATCATGATGGCATCATCACACAATACAGCGCTTACCGGTAGTATGCCGCCGCTCAATGCTTTGCCCAATAATAAAATATCGGGCCTTACATTTTCATGATCGCAGGCCAGCATCCTGCCCGTGCGGGCCAGGCCGGTTTGTATCTCATCCGCTACCATCAGCACATTGTATTCTGTACAAAGCGTTCTTATTCCCTGGTAATATCCATCATCCGGAACCACTACGCCAGCCTCTCCCTGGATGGGCTCAAATAAAAATGCCGCTACCGTGTTGTCCTGGAATGCTTTTTCCAGCGCTGCAAGGTCATTAAAAGGTATCGGTTCATAACCCGGCATGAAGGGCCCGAAATTGGTGCGGGCAAGAGGATCATTGCTGAATGAGATCACGGCGCTGGTCCGGCCATGAAAATTGTCCCTGCATACAATGATCTTTGCCTTGTCTGCCGGAATGCCCTTCACCTGGTAGCCCCACTTACGGGAAAGCTTAATCGCAGTTTCTACAGCCTCCACACCAGTGTTCATCGGCAATACTTTATCGTACCCGAAAAGATCCGTAATGTATTGTTCATATTCACCGAGAAGATTATTATGAAATGCACGTGAGGTGAGGGTCAGTTGCTGTGCCTGTCCGATCAGTGTGGCAATGATCTTTGGATGGCAATGCCCCTGGTTAACCGCGGAATAGCCGCTGAGGAAATCATAATATCGCTTCCCGTCTACGTCGAATAAAAAAACACCTTCACCCCGGTTCAATACTACGGGCAGGGGATGATAATTATGTGCGCCGTATTTTTCTTCCAGTTCCAGGTAATGTTGTGTATTGGGAGATATATTAATGATGGAGGTCATTGGTTAAAAGTTGAAAGTTAAAAGTTGAAGAGAATTGCAATACCGCATAGGCCATTTCCCTCCAGGGGATAGAGGCGGGGCTTATCCTCGATGATTCAGCAGGTCAAGATTGCTGTATAAGAATGATATGTTGTTCAACCTGTTAATTGGCATAAATTTGATGCAAGATAAAACAATTTTATGAGTTATACTATTCCGGCACAAACGCATATCGGACACGTGCATTTAAAAGTTGCAGACATCAACAGGGCATTGACTTTTTATAAAGACCTTTTGGGTTTTGAAATAACACAGTATTATGGCGACAGTGCAGTTTTTCTTTCTGCGGGCGGATATCATCATCATATCGGGTTGAATACCTGGCACAGTAAGCACGCGGGGCCGGCTCCTGTAAATACTGCGGGTTTGTATCATGTTGCCATTTTATATCCAACAAGAAAAGACCTTGCTACAATTTTAAAAAGACTGACCGACGCAAAATATCCTTTAACTGGTGCATCCGATCATGGCGTATCGGAAGCGATCTATTTAAATGATCCTGACAGGAATGGTGTTGAATTGTATTGGGATAAACCCAAAGACTCCTGGCCAAAAGATGAGAAAGGAAATTTGTTGATGGGTACGGAAGCGCTGGATATTGATTCTTTGTTCGGCGAATTGAACGAGAGGGCCGATACTGGATTCTAGATACGGGATACTGGATAAGAGCACGCGAATTTGATGGCGTTAACCGACTAAAGTGATACCCACTCTTCAAATATCAAATGAATCTTCGATAATTGAGCTGCATCCAGTATCCAGTATCCGGTATCTGTTAATCATTGTTACAACACTTTCACAAAATAATTCGTGCCCGAAAATATTGGAACAGGTTTTACCTTATCAAAAATTCCAAACACCGTACTGCCGCTTCCACTCATTGCAGCATATAATGCACCGGTATCATACAATTCTTCTTTGATCTTTTTTATTTCAGGATGTTTTTCAAAGACGGGATCTTCAAAATCATTTTTCAGTTCAGTTTTCCATGTTTCAACGGGTTGTTGAATGATCGCTTTTAAAGATTTCGAATAGCCGTCTGACGGTTTTGAACCGTCTGACGGCTTAATGTGGCCAGACAGTTGTGAAAAAGCCCAACCAGTATTTACATGAAAGCCAGGGTTTACCAAAACGATGGTATACATGGAGAGGTCGATATTTATTTCTTCTAACAGTTCGCCACGGCCTGTTGCAAAACAAGGTGTATTGATAATGAAGAAAGGGCAATCGCTTCCCAGCATAGAAGCATAGTGCAGGAGTTCAGGTTTAGTGAGGTTCAGCTCAAACTTTTCATTCAATAATTTTAAAGCAAATGCCCCATCGCCGGAACCGCCGCCCAGCCCGGCACCCATGGGAATGAGTTTGTGCAGGTGGATCTGTACGGGAGGAAGCCGGGAGAAATCTTTTTTTAATAATTCGTAAGCTTTAAGACAAAGATTATCCTCTTCATTTCCTTCCACAGTTAAGCCGGTACCGGTAAATTTAATGGAGCTGTTCTGCTCAGCACTTTGCATCACTTCCAGTGCATCCAATAATTTTACAGGGTAAAAAATAGTTTCAATATCATGATAACCGTCTTTTCTTTTGCGGAGAATATTTAAGCCAAGATTGATCTTACAGTTGGGGAAGGCTACCATAACAATTGATAATTGGTTAATTGATAATGGATAATGTTTTCAATTCGCAGATTATGCTGAAATTAATACGGCTTCCAATCCGAAAAGCTGTTATGAATCTAAAAAATTATCAATTATCCGAAGACTACCATAACAATTGCTAATCGGTTAGTGGATAATATTCTAAATTCTAAGATTATGCTGAAATAAATACGGCTTCCAATTCGAAAAGCTGTTATGAATCTAAAAAATTATCATTAACCCATTATCAATTATCCATTATTTTTTCTTACGACTTTTTATTTCATCACGGATGGCTATAGCCCGTATATAATCTTCCTGGTCAAGTACTTCAATCAGCAAAGCGTCAAGATCTTCCGTGGAAAGAGCTTTAAGGTCATCGCTGCCGCCGGTTTCAGTTGTTACAGCCGGGGCTTTTTTCTTTTTGCCATCGTCTTCCATTAAAATACCCGCCTGGTCTAAAATGGTATCATAGGTATAGATGGAACAGCCAAATCTTACTGCCAGGGCCAATGCATCAGATGTTCTTGAATCAATTTCAACCGTATCATTGGCCGAGCTGCAAACCAATTTACTGTAAAAAATTCCTTCCTGCAGGTCATTGATCACCACTTCGTGTAATTCCACATTGAAAGCCATCATAAAATTTTTCATCAGGTCGTGCGTAAGCGGGCGGCTGGGGCTCATGCGTTCCAGTGCTACGGCAATGGCCTGCGCTTCAAAACCACCGATCACGATTGGCAGCCTGCGTAAGCCGTTCACTTCACCCAATACCACAGCATAAGAATGTGTTTGGGTGATGCTGTGCGATAAAGCCACTATTTCCAGTTCTATTTTTTTCATATCCTGTCGGCTGATTACAACAATGAATGGTTCAAGTAAAAAGCAAATATAAAAACAAAGAGGTTGTCTTAAAAGTCTATTTTAGCCGGTAAGGCGGTAAGACGGAAAATTTGCAGAAAGTGAATTTTAATCTTTCCGTCTTTTCGTCTTCCCGGCTATTTAATTGATCTATACTTTTAAGAAAACCTCTTCGGGATATACCTTGTATTTCAGCCCTGTTTTAATTTCTTCACAGCCTCAATGATCTTTGGCATCACTTCAAAAACATCACCCACGATACCATAATCTGCTGCTTTAAAGAAAGGCGCTTCGGGATCTTTATTGATCACCACGATCACTTTACTCCTGTTCACGCCGGCTAAATGTTGTATCGCTCCGGAAATACCAATGGCAAAATAGAGGTTGGGTGCAATAGCCAGTCCCGTTTGTCCTACGTGTTCGTGATGCGGCCGCCAGCCTATATCTGCAACCGGGCGGCTGCAGGCAGTTGCGGCACCGAGGAGTTTGGCAAGATCAGTCACCAATGCCCAGTTCTCCGGGCCCTTTAATCCACGGCCCCCGCTTATTACAATTTCGGCCTCACTTAAAGGCACTTCGCCAATATTTTTATTGGTGGCTGTTATTGATACTTTTGCGGTATCGATCGTTGCTGCAAATTCAGCCACTTCAGCAATGGCATCTGTTGTGGTGATACTGTATGAGTTGGGATTCAGTGAAATAATTTTTATCGGAGTATTGATGGATACATTGGCAAAAGCCTTACCGCTGAATACATTTTTTTTAACCACGAAGCCATTACCAAGTTCAGGCAGTGCCAGCGCACCGGATACCAATCCAGCTTTCAGCCGCACACTTAACCGGGGTGCAATGGCCTTGCCATTAAAGTTATTGGAGAAGATGATCACATTGGCTTCCAGTGCAATAGCAGCTTCTGCAATTATTTTAGTGAAGACCTGCGCGTCCATGTTGTTCAGTGAGTCATTCTTTATTGTATGCACTTTTTTAATGCCATATTTCCCTAATGAAGTAAGATCATCATTCACTGTTCCTAAAACAATTGCTTCAGCAGAAACGCCCATCAGCTCTGCAACTTTTGCGCCGTATGAAGCAGCTTCAAATGAAGATTTTTTGATGTGACCATCTGACTGATCAAGAAAAATTAGAACCATAATAATTAATTAAATTAATAATAGTTTGATTAATAAATGGATAATTGATAATTGAATAATGGATAAATTCCTAAACAAGTAAGCGTACCCGAAAATCAAATACTCTTCGTCTTGAACACATTATCCATTGACCCATTATCATTTATCAATTAAAACACCTTCGCTTCCTCGTGCAATAACCTCACCAACTCTTCCGGGTGATCAGGGCTTACCAGTTTAACTCCTGCTTTGGCCGGCGGCATGTGAAATGATACTACAGATGTGTATGTATCCGCAGCAACAGGCTCCACTACTTTCAAAGGTTTGCTTCTTGCGCCCATGATACCTTTCATATTGGGGATGCGTTGTTCGGCCATTCCTTTCTGGCAACTAACTACAAGGGGTAGTTGCACTTTATCCGTTTCTTCACCACCTTCTATTTCACGAACGATGATGGCGTTATTTCCTTCCAGGTCTAATTTTGTGGCAAGAGAAACATATGGGAGGTCCAGCAATTCGGCTACCATACCGCCAATGGAAGAACCATTATAGTCGATCGTTTCTTTGCCTGTGAGGATGAGTTCGTAACCACCGTCTTTTGCAACGGCTGCGATCTGTGATGCAATATAAAAAGGATCATGGCTGTCCGAATTGATACGGATCGCTTCCTCGCCTCCCAATGCAAGGGCTTTGCGGATGATGGGCTCGCTGTCGGCTAAACCCACCGTAACCAAATGAATGGATTCGGCAAGGCCTGCTTCTTTCAATTCAAGGGCACGCACCAGGGCATACCATTCGTCGTAGGGATTGATGATCCATTGCACACCATCTGCAGCGAATTTCGTATTGTTATCTGTGAAGGCTATTTTTGCCGTGGTATCGGGTGTTTTACTGATGCAAACTAATATTTTCATAAAAAGTTGTTTATGCAACTAATGCAAAGGTAGTGGTTGCAAAGATAGGGCGCAAAAAAAACGAAAAAAATTATTATTGCATGACGCGGATAGAAAAATTACTGGAATTTATGAAGACAGCGGAGAAAGACAGTTTCCTGCAACACGCACTGGCATTGGAGTATATAAAGGTTGGAAACGATGAGGAAGCCAGGAAATTATTCAATGAGATCCTGCTGCGCGAGCCCACCTATATCGGTTCTTATTATCATTTGGGTAAATTACTGGAACGGGTGGCAGACTTTGAACGGGCAATAAGAGTATATAAAAGAGGTATGGAAGAAGCGAAACGGGCCGGAGATAATCATTCGTATAATGAGTTGATGGGAGCTTTGGAGGATATAACTGATGATTGATAATGGGATAATTGGATAATTGATAATTGATAATGTGTTAATTGATAATGTGTTTATGTCGTTACACCCTGCCTTATAAGTTACTACTTGCGTTAAAAGCTTTATCTGTATAAGCATAAAATATCGAATTGAAATAATTATCCATTATCAACTAACCAATTATCAATTAAATGAGTCTTTTAAAAAAATATAAAGCCTATATAAAAAAGGAAAATCTTTTTCATCCAAAAGACAAGCTTCTCCTTGCGGTTAGCGGAGGTGTGGATTCCGTGGTATTGTGTGAGCTTTGTAAACAGGCCGGATATGGTTTTGTAATTGCTCATTGTAATTTTCAATTAAGAGGAGCAGAGAGTGACCGGGATGAGGCATTTGTAAAAGAACTGGGAAAGAAATATGCTGTGGAGGTATTTGTAAAAAGTTTTGATACCAACGCCATTGCAAAAAAGGAAAAAAAATCTGTTGAAGAAACAGCAAGGGACCTGCGTTATGGATGGTTTGAGGAATTGATAAGCAATAGGCAACAGGCAACAGGCAATAAGCAATCGGCAATTGGCAATAAGCAACAGGCAATGGGCAATGGGCAATCGGCAATAGGCAATAATGCTGCAGCGTCTGACTGCCAACTGCCAACTGCCAACTGGATACTAACGGCGCATCACGCCGACGATAACATCGAAACCGTGCTCATGAATTTTTTCCGGGGTACAGGCATCAAAGGATTACGCGGTATCTTACCCAAACAGGGCAACATCATTCGGCCACTTTTATTTGCCCGCAGGGATGAACTGGAGGAATTCATTAAAAGCAATGGGCTGGATTTCGTCAGTGATCATACCAATGCCGGAAATGAATATACCCGTAATTATTTCCGCAATACGATCATCCCATTGGTAAGTGAAAGATTTCCCGAAGCGAAGGAAAACCTGCTCAGGAACATTCAGCGTTTAGGCGAAACCGAAATACTATACCGGCAGGCCATTGAATGGCATACAAAAAAACTACTGGAGCATAAGGGCAATGAAGTGCATATTCCCGTATTGAAATTAATGAAAGCAGCACCCCTTGCCAGTATTGTGTACGAGATCATCAAAGACTATGGATTCACTGCGCATCAAACCGAAGAAGTTATTGATCTCCTGCAAAGCGAAAGCGGTAAATACATTCAATCTCCCACTCACCGCATCTTTAAAAACCGGAGTTGGCTCATCATTTCACCCAATCAAACCGTGGAGGCAGATAATATTCTTATTGAAGAAAAGGATGAGAATTTACAATTTGCAATTGGCAATTTGCAAATTAAGAAGCTGCCTCTTGCAAATTGCCAATTGTCCATTGCCCCCTCGATTGCCAGCTTAGACGCATCCAAAATAACATTCCCACTGCTGTTAAGGCCCTGGAAAAAAGGCGATTACTTCTACCCGTTAGGAATGAATAAAAAGAAGAAGCTCAGCCGTTTTTTTATAGACCAGAAATTATCGCTCACTGATAAAGAGAAAGTCTGGGTGATCGAATCGGATAAAAAGATCATCTGGGTGGTGGGAATGCGGATCGATGACCGGTTCAAGATCACGGACAGAACGAGCATTGTTTTGCAGTTAAGCTTAATCAATTGATAATTGGTTAATTGATAATTGATAATGTTTTAAGGACGGAGAGAATGCTGAAAATTGAAATGGTTTGAAGAATTGATAATGGGTTAATTGATAATAGATAATGTTTTAGATTTGAGAGTACATTCTGTCGTCAAATCAATATTCAACTTGTAAGAATCAATTCTTGATTTAAGTGTTCATATTCAGCAGAGTGTTACGAATTAAAAACATTATCCATTAACCCATTATCAATTAAACTAACCGTTCCCCCACAGGCTGGGATGTTTCAATTGCTCAATGATATCGGTGAAGAGGTGTGGTTGCAGGGCTGCAATTAAAATAATGGTAAATACAAGGCCGAATAAAGAACCCCATAAATGGGCATCGTGGTTAATATGGCTGCCGCTTTTTTTACCCATATACACACAATACACAATGAAAAGCGCGGCATACACAGCAGCGGATATTTTAACTGCCCCATACAAATAAATGCTGCTCCATGGACTGAACACGATCGTGGCAAATATCACTGCTGCCACAGCTCCTGAAGCACCCAGCGAGCGGTAATTATAATCATCCTTATGTTTGATATAACTGGGAATATCCGAAATGATCAATGCCAGGAAATACAAAGCCAGGTAAGTAAGATTGCCACCCAATCCATACATCGAAAAAATAATTTCAATATTCCTGCCAAAAAAATACAGGGTAAACATATTGAAGAACAGGTGCATGAAATCGGCATGCAAAAAACCCGATGTGATAAACCGGATATACTGATTTTCCCGGGCCACGCGGTAAGGCCACATGATGGTTTTATCCACAAGCGCCGCATTGGAAAAACCGATCAGCGAAAAGATCACATTGGCAATGATCAGTCCAATGGTAACGGGATAATCTGCGAAATTCATATTTTAATTGATAATTGTTAAATTGATAACTGATAATTGGTTAATTGATAATTCTTTAAACCCTAATCGTTATGCTAAATAGTTAAAAGTATTAATAAAGTTAGGTTAATTGACAATTGATAATGGGTTAATGGATAATTTATTTGATAATTGATGATGGGTTAATGGATAATGCTTTTAATTCGTAACACGCTGATGATTTTCAAACCATTTTAATTTTCAGCGTACGCTATGTCTTTTAAACATTATCAATTATCAATTAACCCATTATCCATTTTTCAAACCATTTCAATTTTCAGCATTCTCTCCGTCTTTAAAACATTATCAATTATCAATTAACCAATTATCCATTAACTATGATGATATTTTTCGTTCCGGATAATCGTACACGCCCGGTACAGCTGCTCGGCGAGGATCAGCCTTACTAACTGGTGCGGAAAAACCAATTGCGATAAACTCCATTTATAGTTGGCCCTTTTTTTAATTTCCTCACTCACACCATAAGCACCTCCTATCAAAAAAATAATATTTTTAATACTTTCATTGGCCCTGGCCTGGATAAATGTGGCGAGGCCCTCACTGCTCAGCTGTTTACCCTTTTCATCCAGCAATACCAGCCAGTCTTCTTTTTGTAAAAAACCCATGATCATTTCAGCTTCTTTTTTCGGGAGGTCCGTTTCCTTTAGCATCCCGGCATTTTTTGGGGGGGGAATGATATTCCATTCCACGGGATAATAATGTGCAATGCGTTTGGTGAATGCAGCCACTCCTTCCTTTATGTAGGGTTCATCTGCTTTACCGACCGACCAGAATTGTATTTTCATTTTAATGCTTTTAATGATTCCAGTTCAAAAGTAAGTTTTTGATCAATTGTACTTTCTTTTGTTCTTTGAGTAACAAAATTGAATTGTTCTTTTTTGCTTCTTCCCACGAGTTCCGCTGCGCTCGTCGGGGCAAGGCAAAAAAGAACCAAAAAAGTAATCACAAGATCTATTTAGGAATAATAGAGTAAAAAACAATTGGCAATGGATTAACGGTAGATAATTTAAATCGAAATTTAATAGTTTAAAACCTGAAGCACCCCCTCTCCGCCAGGAGAGGGTTGGGGTGAGGCGCCCCTCCGCAATAGTTTGAATTGATAAAGGGTTAATGGATAATTTTTTAACTAGTGTTAAGTTAAGTCTGTTATGTCTTAATAAATTTTCCCACTGAGCCGCTAAGAACACAAAGAAGAACACTTTGTGTTCTATTTGGTCCGGATAGCTATCGGGATGGAAGACACGCCAATTGATGCTTAGCATAGCACTGGTTTCAGTGTGCTGAAAAGGATACTGCATGCACAAAAAAGCTTTTTCAATGGTAGTATATAGCATTGAATTGAAAACATTGTCCATTAACCCATTATCAATTAAACCTGTTATTAACCTGAATAACGCAATAACCACCTTCTTTTTTCGTTTTTGTAGTAAGTTTCCTACTTTTCCTATCGTAGATTTTTTGGGATAGTGGGAAAAAATACGGTACAATGACCCTGAAACCCTTTGGTAACGGGCTATTTTGCTGTAATGTTTTTTTTAATATCCAATTTTATGAAACCATCCTTGCAATCTAATTGCATAAGGCAAACCCTAATTGTCTTTTTGCTAACTGCCTTTTCATTTGCTGCTTCAGCGCAAACTGAAACATTTTCCACAGGTTCATTTATCATTAATATGGGGGCAACCAACCCCAATACCATTGCCAATGGATTGAAACCCTATGGATTGATCTACGACCTGATCAGGAATTACAGTGTTCCGATAAAATGTGTTATCAACCCGGACAAAGTAAAGGATGGCGTTGATTTTACCTATAACGGAGTTCAATATAAGGGCGGCACATTTGTTATCAAATCTGAATTCAGGAGTGCGGCGGTTAACGCCAGGATAACCTATTGGACCGGGCAGGGAGTTGTTGGCGCAACCACTACCAGTGCCATGACATTAAACATTACGAAAACAATAGTTTCCGTTCCCCGCTGGACACTTGATGCACAGAATGGCAAGATCGCTGAAGGCTTTTTACTCAACGCAGGCATCAACAATACAGCTTTTCCTGGCGCATATAACTGGAAAGCACCATCCTTGCTGGCTTGTTGCGACGACTATTTTGTAATACCGCATGCTGATCCTACCTGGGCAGTACATGGGCATTTGTGGAGCTGGAACAAGGATTGCTATGGCGCTATCTGGGGAGGTTGTCATGCTGTGAGTGTTTTAGAGAATATGTCTAACCCCTCAAACCCAGTACAAAAAACCAATTTCTTATCAACAACAGGACTTTTATTGTTTTCTTCACATGGCAATGGCTCACCACCTTATAATCACCAATATCCTGCTGATCCGGTAGCACAGTATTTGGGAAAGACCGACCTGGCGATGCAAAACGGATCTGAACAATGTTTTATGCCACGACCGGGTGGTGCATGGAACCCGGGGACTACTATCATTGCTTATGATCCTTCCCAGGCAGATGTTCCCTCCAAATCTCCCGGCCCCGCGGTGGTAATTATTTATGGCCGTGGCATGGACGATCCCAACAGGGGTTATGTTATGTATGAAGCCTCACACAATATCAATAATAACAGCGCGGGTAGTGTAGCTGCCCAAAGAGCATTCTTCAATTTTAGTTTTTATAACACGCTTTATAAGATACCGCAACTCGCGGTTACGGGTATCATAGACGGACAACAGATCCCGGGCAGTAGCACGGTTACAGGTTTACATATTACCGCGTCTTCCATCTTAACCGGGATGACATTCACCTATCAATGGACCTCCACCTGTGGCGGTTCTTTTTCCAATTCAACGGGCGCCACCACCAATTTTACCGCACCGGCAGTGGGATCCGCCAGTAGCTGCGTGATCACCTGTAAGGTGACCGACAATTGCGGAAGGTCGTCATTCAGTGCTTTTATTATAATTCTTGGGCCGGGTAGTCCGCCGATAGCCAATAATGATGTGGCATCCATCGATCCCGGTTGCGGCACATCAGCGTCGATAACTACCAATGTGCTTGCCAATGACAGTGATCCGGATGGGCGACCGATTACGTTGACACAAGTAAACGGCAATAATGGTTCATTCACCACAGTCAATGGCGGATTTGTAAATTTTAATGCGGCAGGGAATATCACTTATTCAAGCGCTGCCGGCTTCACCGGAGCGGAGACGCTTACTTATAAAGTGTGCGATAATACTTCCCCGACGCCCCTCTGTTCCAATGCAACATATACGATCACAGTGGGGGATCCTGCCAACGTACCCAATGCATCAAACGATGCTTATACTGTTGCTGAAGATGCTATTGATACGTTTAATGTATTGGCCAACGATGTGCCGGTAGTATCCGGGCCAATAACAGTGTCTGCTATTTACAGCGGCCCTTCCAATGGCAAGGTTTCTGTTAATACAGATAATACTATTACTTATGTGCCCAATGCAGATTTTGCTGGTACGGATAATTTTACTTACAGTATTGTAAATGCATTGGGCTATACAAGAACTGCCAGTGTAACCGTTACCGTTACGAATGACGCATGTGATGCCGGAACTTATCAATTGTCCACACCACTCACCGTTTCCAATACAGTAACTTTTAATCCTACAAATGATAACAGCCTGGATCAGAATGCTCCTTCGAAAAATAACGGGGCAAGTACAACTATAATAGTTGACGGGCAAACAAATCAAGCATTACGACCCACATTAAAATTCGACCTGTCTTCCATTCCCGCAGGCGCTACTATTACGAGTGCCAGTTTGCAAATGGTGGCAACTGCCGTTGCTTCCAATTCAGCGGAAAATGTAGAGGTTCACCAGATGACAAGAGATTGGCTGGAAGGCACGGGTTCAAATACCGCGGGTTCGCCAAACTGGACCCAGTATAGCGGAGCGAGTACCTGGACTACGCCAGGGGGAGATTTTAACGGCACAGCAGAATCAACAACCAGTGTTTCAACAACGGGTACCTATACCTGGTCTGTTACCAATATGGTGAATACATGGTACACAACCCCGGTAAACAATTTCGGTATGTTGCTGAAATTTGCAATAGAAAATACAGGCAACCAGAATAAAACATTTGGTTCAAAAGAAAATGCAACCACTGCTAACAAGCCTGTTCTGTCTGTTACTTATACCACTACTGGCACTTCCGGCTCAATAGTATTGGATGCAACTGATGATTCCTATAGTTATGAGGGCGGAAAAACTACAATATGGAATCCGGATGATAATTATGTCGGGAATTTTACTGCGGCCAGTGCCACAAGAATGAACGACATGTTGAAGTTTCCGGTTAATGGTTCTACTTTACCGGCAGGATCGCATTTAACCAGTTCTTCACTTACACTTTCTGTGAGCTCAACTTCACTTCCTGTTGGAGGAATGACTGTTAGTGCTTATGAAATAACCCAGGACTGGTTAGAATCCCAAATGACCTGGAATAACAGGAAAACGGCTACGCCATGGACAACACCCGGCGGTACTTTTAACGCAACGGTTCAGGCGTCTGCTACGGTTTTGCCTGCAAGTGCATCATCAACATGGGGGCTTACCAACCTGGTGCAGGGATGGATCACAACACCGGCAAACAACTTTGGTGTTTTATTGAAAGACCCGGGTAACCAGATCGCTAATGCATATTATCTCACGTACTATGATAAGGATGTAAATACAATCGCTTCATTGAAGCCTAAGCTGACACTGAACTGGTCATCTGTAAACTGTTTAGCCATTCCTGCCCGTGCCCCATTGGGCAACCAGGATACAGCAACAACAATTTCTGTCACACCGGTAACATTCAATGTATTAAATAATGATAATTTATTCGGACAGGCGGCAACCGGGTTAACAATTTCTACTGCGCCAATAGCAGCGCAGGGCAGCGCCACGGCTAATATTGGAGCAGGCACGGTTACTTTTACGCCCAACCCGGCATTTAATGGAGTGGCTACTTTTCAATACACGGTTACCACTGCCAACGGAAGCGATGTGGTGAGGGTATATGTAAGAGTGAATAACTCTCCTGTTGTTGCCAATAATGATAATCCGGCCGGACAATATTCAGGTGTAGTGCAAACGATCAGTGTTTTGGCCAATGACGTGGATCCGGAAGGAGCTGCCTTGTCTGTTACCATTGTATCACAACCTTCAAAAGGTACTGCAATCCTAAACGGCAGCAACCAGGTGGTATATACGCCGAATAGCGGGTTCACGGGAACGGATACACTAACCTACCAGGTTTGCGAACCGGCCCTTGCATGCGGCAACCCTTATTGTGCTACCGCTACTGTTATAATAACTGTTCTTAACAGGGCGCCTATAGCTAACAACGACACTAAAACCGGCCTGCCCTGCCAGGCAGTAAGGATTGACCTGGTAACCAATGATACTGACCCGGAAGGCAATGCACTCAGCGTTACTAATATTAGTGCATTAAGCAACCCTGCTGCGGGTGTATTGGCAGATAATAATGACGGTACTGTAACTTTTATCCCGGCATTAGGATTCCTCGGTGTTGTAACCTTTACTTATACTGTTACCGATAATGGTATAACACCTGCAACATCTGCCCCGGCAACTGCAACCGTAACAATTGCTGCGGCAGTTAATAATCCACCCGTGGCGGTGAATGATGTGGCAGATTCTTCCAATATGGATGAAAACCTGTTTTACAGTGTGCGGGACAATGATTATGACCCCGATGAAAATGCATTAACCATCCCCGTTATTACGGTAAACCCATTACATGGTACTGCAACAGTATTGTCCAATGGATTGGTTAAATATACTCCCAACCCGGGTTTCTTTGGAAATGATATATTGACCTACCAGATATGTGATATCGTATTAAACCCGGCTACCTGTTCGGGTGTACCGGGCTTATGTGCTACCGCTACGTTATCCATCACCGTTAGGCCCCGCAATTCCACCAATGCCATCAATGATCAGAACAGCACCTGGATAAATACTCCGGTGAGCGGGGGAGTACTGATCAATGATTTTGACCTGCAGGGGGATGCGATCGTATTCACCGGCTTCCTCGATAATCCCGGTGTGAAAAATACTTCTGGCAGCATAACTGTTTCCGGGATGGATAATGGAGGTAACCCGGTTGCCAATGCAGGAACACTTTCAATAAATTCCGATGGTACGTATGTATATACGCCCGCGAATGATTTTACCGGCGTGGTAACGGTACCGTATACCATCAGCGACAATAATCCTAATGCGGCCATAGATACCGCATTCTTAAAAATTACAGTAAACCAGTTAAAAGCCGTTGCCAACAGCGTGATCTCCAATAATGATGAAAACCTCAGTTATGGTAACCCGGTAAGCGGCAATGTACTGGTCAACGACAGGGACCCACAAGGAGATGCATTCGGCATAACCGGCTTTAAATATGATACCGACGGTGACGGTACAGCAGACGGCACAGGAACCCCGGGAACACCGGTGATCATTGGCGGCATAACGGTTACGGGTGTACCCGTTTCTTATGCCGGTACATTGGTATTGAATGCCAATGGCGACTATACATTTTCGCCTGCACCCGATTTTCATGGTATGGTGGATGTGCCCTACACGATATGTGACAATGGCTCACCGGTAGCCTGCTCCATATCTATTTTACATATTGATGTATTACCCGATCTGAACGGGCCATTGAATGACCCGCCTTTCAACGGGGATGATTTTCTGTATACCGATATCAATGTGCCAGTCAGTACAAATTTTGTTCAAAACGACAATGACCCCAATGGCGACCCCATCAGTATAAATGGCATAACCATCAATACCGCAGGCCCACATACGACCATTGTAAGCCTTACAACGCTGATGGGTGGTACGATGATATTGTTTGCGGATGGCACCTGTACCTACACGCCTGCCATCAACTTTTCGGGCCCCGACCAGGTGAATTACCAGGTATGTGATGTAACCCTTGTTAACCCGCAACCGCTTTGTTCAAGTGGCACGTTATACATGCTGGTAGCGCCTGGCCCCTTATTACCCATTAACCTGCTTTCTTTTACCGGCAGGCGTTCGGGCAAGGATAATCTATTACAATGGTCAACCGCGCAGGAATCCAACAGCCACCATATTGAGGTGGAGAACCGAACCGATAACAGCGTCTTTGCAAAGATCGGCACGGTAACGGCGAAGGGTAACAGCAGTGTACGGACCGATTACAGTTTTGTGCACCAGAACCCGCCCCTGGTGGTAAATTATTACCGCCTGAAATTAGTGGATATAGACGGCAAATTCAATTATTCCAAAACCATTGCCATAAAAAATGAAGGTACCGGTGTAACCATCAACAGCGTTTATCCCAACCCGTTCAGTGATAAGGTTGAACTGGCTGTTACATTCCCAACTGCAGAAAAGTTTACGCTTAACCTCTATGATGTAAGCGGCAAACTGGTAAGGACAAGTATTGTGATGGCAGCCAGCGGCTTCAATACAATAACATTAAGCGGGTTAAGGAACCTTGCTTCGGGTATGTTCTTCCTTGAAATAAAAAGCAATGAAGAAACTATTAGAACAAAATTGTTTAAAACCTACTAACCCCATATTATAGATTGTTACAGACTACCGTAGTTTTTAAAACTACGGTAGTCTTGTTACGAACCTGCTGAGCCGAAAAATAACATCATATATTGATGTTTTTCACTTTTATATTTCACTGTCCCTGTATATTTTTATTATTGATATTAATGACCACGCTACCTGGTGAAAAGTTTATCATGTTACCTGTGCCAAAAATATATGAATATATAGGGTTTGTTTTCTTCTTTTATTCAAATGAACATTTGCCTGTTCATTGCCATGTCAAAAAAGGAGATAAAGAAATTAAAGTTGAGTTGAAGTATATCAATAGAAAATTGCATGTAAAATTTATTAAAGTTAAGGGCAAAACAAAATTCGAAGGTAAAAATTTAGACGATATCGAATGGTTCATAAGGAAACACCATATCCGGATTGTAGAGAAATGGACAGCCTATTTTATATACGGCAAAAAGCCTAATTTTGAAAAAATAATGACAAGGAAATAACGTGAACAAAATAAATGTAATTCAGGTTAAAAATGCTACCTACTTAGATGGGTTTAGGCTTCGCGTTGCATTTACGGACGGTAAAGAAAAGATTGTTGATTTTTCTAAATTTATCAATACTAATAATAAGGAAGCGCTTGCAAAGTATAAAACTTCCTTACACTTTAAAAAATTTAAGATCGAACAAGGTAATATCGTTTGGGGGAAAAATTGGGATTTGATTTTCCCAGTTCAGGAATTGTATAGAGGGCGGATAAGTTAGTATTTATTCTGCATCGGGGTTCTGTCCCAGCGGGGTTTTCGCAGAATACTCCCTTAACCAGAACAGCTCTTCTGTCCCAGCGGGGTTTTCACAGAGTACTCTTTAAAATTAAAAGCCTGTTGCCGTGAAACCCTGCCTACCGGCAGGCAAGCCCGATGCTGTGAGTTCCTTGCATTTAATACTCCCTGTCCTTAACTTAGTAGTATGTCCGTAAAGTATAAACACTCCGATGATTACTCCATGTACTTTTGTACGTTTACCTGTTATCACTGGTTGCTACCAAAGTCTCTACAAACTCGAAATAGTCCTTTAAAAGTGAGCGATTTTTCGTAAATTAGCATAGTGAAAAAACGTTTGAAAATACCACTTGACTTTATAATTGATAAGCTAACAAATTCTATCGAAAATGTCTTAACTGGAGATTGCTTTGCCACGGAAATAACATTGGCTTCTGGAACTGACTTGAAAGTTGTAACAAAAAAGAATGGCTGGCTTTTTGACTGGAAATATGAATTGAAGCAACCAGAAAGAGAAGTTTATAAACTTACAATTCCAAATAATCCAAGTGTTATTCAAGGACTCATAAGCCTTGAGGTTCGTAATGATCATGTTTATATGCATTTAGTGGAAAGTGCCGGTTTTAATAAAGGGAAAGTAAAAGTATATTCAGGGGTACCAGGTAATTTGGTAGCCTTTGCATGCAGACTTTCATTCCAACGCGGGTATGAGGGAAATGTTTCTTTCATTTCAAAAACTCAATTAATTGATCATTATATTAAAACTTTAGGCGCATTTCATTTTGGCGGTCGTGTTATGATTATTGAGACACAAGCAGCATTAAAACTTATTGACAAATATTTTAAAAATCAATTACTATGAAACAAAATAAAAATGAACTTGACGTTGATTTCATTGGTGGGCATACACCATTAACAGCAGAAGAGGCTAAAGCTATTAGTGCTTATATCAAAGCAAAACAATTAACTCCAAAAAGGCAAATCAAAAAAAGATCTCAGAAAAGAGAAAAAGTAACTGTCTAACAAAAAGCTCGAACCGCTAACGGGCTTCCCTCAACCGGGGCTTGACAAACTTTCTTCAGCATATACCGCTACCAATCTTCAATTGTTGGGATTCTGTCCCAGCGGGGTTTTCGCAGAATACTCTTGAAAATTAAAAATCAGGTTACCGCGAAACTCTGCCTACCGGCAGGCAGGCCCGATGCTGTGAGTTCTTTGCATTTAATGCTCCAAACATTTCATCGCTATATAGAACAACAGCATTAAATTCGAAGCGTATTCTACATGGTTTAGTTGTGAAGTCTTTTAGTTGTTGAGTCGTTTAGAAGGCGGCACCTGTTTCACAATTATCTATCGTCTTTAAAAAATTATCAATTATTCAATTATCAATTATCAATTACTTCTGCGTCCCGGCAGTTTCCACAGAATAATCAGTACGCTATATTTTCTGCTTCCAATGCTCACTACCCTTAAATTGCCGAGAGGAAAATAACGGCATTTAATGAGGTTTTTCACTTTTATAATTTCCTCCCCCTGTATATTTTCACAATTGATACTGATAGTCCTCCCGATGAATCTTGAAAAATATACCGTAGTGTCAGACAATGACCATTTTGTTTATGAGTTTTTAAGCGAAGGGACAAAGGGCAATATAAAAAAGCTTGTACTCTTCCAGGAAACCAGTAATAATGTTTTTAATTTATTTTTTGGTGATTGGGACGAATTTGAGGAAAAAATAATTGATGACATAAGAAGCAACAATAATGACAGGGATAAAGTACTGGCAACTGTTGCTTCTACTGTTATCGAATTCATAAAATACTATCCTGATGCATTAATTCTGGCCAGGGGATCTACGGCATCCCGAACAAGACTTTATCAAATGGGAATTTTGGCCAATTTCGATGAGATCAACACGCTTTTTGAAATTGAGGGGTATGTTGAAGGAAAATGGTGTGCTTTTGAAAGAGGCCGGAATTATTCGGCTTTCTCCATCAAAGCAAAATAAAACGATTAACTTTGTCTGATAATAAAAGGATTTTTATGCCTGCGGTAACAAAACGAAGAAAAAAAACAAATAATATAAGTAATATTATTATTGTAGAGAAAATGCGTGATTACAGTAATGATCCCGTGTATAAAAAAAAAGTAGCTGAAGCAAGGATTTTTTTAGACAAGTATGGTTTGCCTGAATCCTTCAAAAAGAAGGACAAGTAACATGTAAAACGGATCAGAGGTTATAATTCAGTACACAGAAAAAACAGTAAATTTGAGTTATGAAAACAATGTTTGAAATAAACGAAAACAAAGTTCCTGCGGTTCGCATTGACCCTTTGTTGGACAGGTATGACAATGTGGTGCTTTTTCCGGAAAAACTTGCGAAGGCTAACAAACAACTAAAAAAATCGGGCTTTCCGAAATTGGCCGCCAAAAAGCACTGTCGCTAAAGTATATGCTGTGTAGGCGTTGAGTTGTTTAGTCGTTTAAAAGGCGGCACCTGTTTCACAATTATCTATTGTCTTTAAAACATTATCAACCTGCCTGCCGGCAGGCAGGTTATACAATTATCAATTAACCAATTATCAATTATATGCCTCAGAGATAGCTCCATATCTGAAATAAAATGGTTGAATTGTGTAGTCGTTGAGTTGTGTAGTCGTTTGAAGGGGCAAGCTTACCAAACACCCTAAATATTTGAAACTCTTGCTAATTTTTGTTAAATTTGAACTATGAAAACATTGACATTTGAAATACCGGATAATTTAGATGAACGTGAAGCTAAAACGCTACTCGCCGCTAAACTTTATGAAAAAGGTTCTTTATCATTAGGCCAGGCTGCTGAACTCGCTGGCTATTCAAAGCGTACATTTATAGAACTTTTAGGAAATTATGAAGTATCAGTTTTTAATTATTCTGAAACGGAATTAGAAAAAGATATTAAGAATGCACAAAACTATCATCTCTGATACAAGTTGCCTCATCCTACTCGACAAAATCGGTGAACTCGAAATTCTAAATAAATTATTCGGAAATATAACAACGACATCTGAAGTTGCAGCAGAATTTGGCCAACTACTTCCTTCCTGGTTTGAGATAAGAGATCCCAGTGATAAGAATTATCAATCAATTATTGAAACTTCAGTTGATAAAGGTGAAGCTAGTGCAATTGCGCTGGCTATTGAATTGGACGATTGCTTACTTATAATAGATGATCTTAAAGGAAGAAAATTTGCACAGCAACTTGGTTTGACAATTATCGGAACTATAGGAATTATTGTTGATGCAAAATTGGTTGGTATAATTAATTCAGTAAAACCAATACTGGTAAAAATTAAATCAACAGATTTTAGAATTACTGAGCAGCTGGAAATATTAATTTTAAAAAGGGCAGGTGAATAAAGCCTACGTCTGATGCAGCTACCGGCAAATTGGACAGGGCAAACTTTTTTCAGCAGCATACTTCAGTTTAGGCGTTTAGTTGTTTAGAAGGCGGCACCTATTTCACAATTATCTATCGTCTTTAAAACATTATCAATTATTCAATTATCAATTATCAACTATATGAGTTGAGTTGTTTAGTCGTTTAGAAAGCGGTACCTGACAGGCCTTTAAATTAAAAGTTATTTTAATTTCAGCATTATCTATCGTCTTTAAAACATTATCAATTATTCAATTATCAATTATCAATTATATGTCCATTGTTGTGGAAAAAACATTCTAATATTATCCCCCTTTATTATTGCAGGTTAAAAAAATTACCCTATTTTGTCCGCTGATTTCAGCCTTTCAAAAAATCCCAAATCTTATTTATTGAAAACCGCCGGCCTTTTGAAGACTACCGTAGTTTTTAAAACTACGGTAGTCTGTAACAGCTTTATTAGAAGAATTAAATAAACAAGTATGAATAAATTGTACCCCGCTGCTCAGTTTAATTGTTGCCATAAAAACCCCCCGCTTAACTTTTTTACAAAAGAAAATAAAGATTATATAATATGCCCCGTTGCAATTATGCCCTGGGAACAATTAATATTGCTGAACGAACCCTTAAACCTTTAAACCCTTAAACCTTTAAACCCTTAAACCCTTAAACCTTTAAACCCTTAAACCTTTAAACCCTTAAACCCTTAAACCTTTAAACCCTTAAACCCTTAAACCCTTAAACCCTTAAACCCTTAAACCCTTAAACCCTTAAACCCTTAAACCCTTAAACCCTTAAAC
>OLKZ01000229.1_pt1 | contig 27281 bp, 19 predicted proteins | sample 1604431 | NCBI WGS metagenome assembly OLKZ01 (sample SAMEA104055714, study PRJEB20765) | soil metagenome | isolation source: soil
GTTATATCTTTAAATAGCGGCATGCCTTGTCCTAATATAATTGGATTAACAAAGAGCCAAAACTCGTCAATTAGTCCTTGATTTAATAACGATTGTGAAGCACCAGGACTTCCAAATATTAAAATATTTTTTCCGCCCTGTTGCTTTAATTTATTAATGTTGTCCGAAAGTTGGTCGCCAATAACTTTGGTATTGTGAAGTCCGGTTTCTTGAATAGTTTTAGATAATACAACTTTTGAAACTTTGTTGTACCAAGTTGAATGCTCTATGTCGTGTTTTGTTGCGTTTAGTTGTTCACCTGCTTTTGGCCAATAACTTTGCATCATTTCATAAGTTACTCGCCCATAGAGTGCGGTGTCAGCTTGGTCTGTCATTGTTGCAACAAAGTCAAACATTGCGTCATCCAAATTTATCCAATCCATTTCTCCGTTAAGTCCTGCTACAAAACCATCAAGTGAAGTGTGCATAAAGAATATTAAATTTCTCATCTAATACATTTATTAATTAGTAATCTTTTGTCCGTTAAAGTTTTTTAGGGTGTCGAACTACGCTTGCAGCTTACGTCGAGCATTGCCGCAGTTTGGGAATTTGATGCTGTGTCCACCCGGTGAAGCTGTTGATTAAAGGAACGAAATTTTCTTATGACTGCAAAGCCAATTAATATCCTGTCAAGTCGATGACTGAAGATTGGCAGCGAAATAATGCTGAGAATATAACTGTCTGCCCGATTTTCTTCTCGGCTTTCTAAGTCTTAAAGATAAATATTAAAAGTTATGCAAAGGCATTTACAGTTGGTCAAACTGAAAATAAAATTGCTCACAAAAAACTAAAAGGAATACTTAAAAAAAGAACTGTCTGTAATTTATCCGATTGAGAACTTGACAACGTAAAGCAAGTAGCCAATTGCGAACAAAAAACTAAAAATGAAAGTAAGATATAAAACAATAGAAATTACTCGTAAAATTTTAATGGTCTTAACTGGTCTGTTTAATTGTGCGTCTGTTAGGTTTGTCAATTTCATGTTCATTCCTAAAGCTGATTTATATGCGTCCTCAACTGTGCTAAGTGCTAAGTCGTATTCCTGTTTAGCATATTCGGCTTCACTTTTATACAGTCCAACCATATACGCATATAATTCTGCTTTTTGTTTTTCATCTGTTTTGTTATACAATCCTAAAAAGTCAGGCAAATCTTGGTATTTGGAATTTTGGCGAAATAAAAACTCAAAAGTTTCTGTGCCGTCTAAATCACTGTCTATATCAACCATATCGGATTCAGAAAGTGAAATGTCTATTTGTCTAAATGCAGCGTCAATTAAAATATAATACCAAAGATAAATTAGTCTATAAATTATGCCACAACCAACCGAAATGAATAAAAATAAAAAAATACACTTAGTTTGTTCAACTGTAAATAGTTTATTTAAGTCTGTAAATTTTGATGATAAAGCAGCTATTGTTGCTATTGAAAGTCCAATGAGCCAAAGTAAAATACTGTCCGTTTTTTCAAAAACGAATTTCATTAAATCTTTTGCGTCAGAGTTGTTTTTTCTAAAAATCTTTCTTATCGCTGGGAAAGGTCTTTGTAGCATTATTTATAAAGTTGAAATTTTTTTGAAGTGTCGCAATAAAATTGCATACAACTCTCAAATATACGCAACTCCCTACTTGTAATATTCCTTTGTAGTCGTTTGTAAACGTTTGTATTTGGTCTGAAATTTATATAGTTAAATTAGCAAATAGAGTTGTAAATAAAAACCTTGCAAACTGCGAAGCTTTAATTGTGCAGAGGAGGGAACGTTGCCATTTGTGCAGTGTTAACAATAAATGAAGGAAAGTGGTGAGTAGTGAGTAGTAAGTAGTAAGTAGTAAGTAGTAAGTGGGGAGTGGCTAGTGGTGAGAGGGGAGTAGCGAGTTTGAACCCACTAGCGTATGATCAACTCTTAAATCCATACATCCGCTGTACTTCCATCACAATTTTTTCCATATCAGCATCATCACCCTTTGCATCATAAGGTTGTTTGAGGTTACTGCTGAAGAAAAATGCGATGGTTTGCCAGAAACGTGCGGTCAGGCCACCTTTATATTCTTTGATGATCTCGTAACAGTTATTCCCTGTTTCGCGGTTGATGAGTTTCATTAACACTTTTCCCTGGTAAACGGATAAGTTGGTAAGTGGGTCTGTAAATTCCCTTTTAAGGTCTTTTTCCCTTGATTTTATATAATCTTTCCTGGCTGAACTTTCAGTTATTTTGGCCAGCTTAACATTCATATCATTCATCACTGCACCGGCGCGCCTGGCATAAGGATAGGTTACATAAACTGCATTGCGCAGCCTTGTCCATTTTGCATAAGCGCTCATGCCGGCTGCAGATGCATGGGCATATAAATACACGGGCAGCAAAGTTTTTGCCTCAATGGTATCGCCATCATACACAACGGCTGCCACCAACATCGTATCATTAACCCCGGGATGTTGTGAATTGCCGGTTTGGGCAAACGTGACATTGGATTTGGCTGCCAGGAAGAAACACAAAAAAAGGCAACAACTTTTAATAAATATTTGTCCGGAGCGGAATCCCATATTGTAAATTTACGGCATCATTCTTTCATTAATACATATAGATGCTTAAAGTAACCATAAAGTTTACTGTTTGTTTATTTTTTTTATCTGCAGGATGCTCCTCATTGCTTTCTGATTGTACGGGGAAAACGGATCACCAGGTGAAAACGGATTCATTGCGGCAGGTTGATTCGGTTTCAGAAGCAAGGATCGATTCGGCAAATACTGCAATCAACGTGGAATGTGATACGGCTTTGCTATACACAGTTCCGCGGTTGGCCGATTCGTTAATGAACGGAGATACGGCTTATTTAAAATCATTTTTTGACAGCGCCGGAATGTACAATGATGAGGATAAAAAAGTAGAAAAAGTGGTTCGCCAGTTAAAGGCAGATTGCGATTCTAATTTGCTAAAAGAAACATATAAAACAATGCAGCGCCTACAAAAAGCAAAACGATGGCAGCATAAAAGGAAGAAAGTTTAGCCCTGCGGATGGCGCTCATCACCAGGCCGATGGCCATTAATATCAAACCACTCCACACGATGTTGATATAAGGAAAGATATAAGCTTTTAAAGTAACGAAGTCAATGATCTTATCCGATTCCCTGATGCCGATCCTTATTTTTTTACTGTCTGTTACTCCGTCAAATTTCAGGAAAAGGTTTTGCGCGTATACCGTATCATCAATATGATTAACGCCAAAATTATCTACCAGCACCACCGGCATTGCTTTGTAATGCATGCTGTCTTTGCTGAAGATGGTGATATCTGCCATCAGTGCGGCATCTGTAGGTTTGAAATGATATTTCCCGTTATCCGGGTTTTTTATCACGGCATTCAATACCATAAAACCTTTACTGTAAAATGCGGTATCGCCTTCCGCCATTTCTTTTATTTTAAAGGGTGTGGTGTCTGCTCTCCTGTCATCACTCACCGCGTAAGAAATATAGGTGAAGACGTCTTTGCTCAGGTATGTTTTAGTATCAGGATTGCTGCTCATGTTATTGTCCTTCATCATATATACATCGGGCCACAAAGTAAAATGCTCCACGGTTTTTTTTGTCAACTCATCTTTTCTTTCAAACTGTAATTCATAAAACCGCCTTCCTTTTTCATGGCCCAGTGAATCCCTGAGATAGGTTACTTCGTAAGGGCCCATTCTTGTGGGCAACTGGCGCACCAGGGTAAGGTTCTCTGTGGGATCATCCTGCTCTCTTGTCATAGGATCCTTGCCCACCGGCAGGTTGATGCCATTGACACTGCTGTTGCTGATCACTTTTTTATTGCTCGAAGAAATTAAAATGCCTACGAGTAATAATGCAAAGCCTACGTGTGCAACGGAAGCGCCTGCGCCCTTTAATTTACCATTTAACCCCGTCCATATATATGCAGCATTTGCGACTACAGAATAAATTGCTGCAAATAAAGCCACATAGATCGCACCCAAATATCCAGCCCCCTGTTTGTAAAAGGTTATCGGATAAAAAACGGCAAGTAATGCAGTAATGACCGCGGCGAGTAAAGTGGGTATGGCGATCTTTTTTAAAATATAAGAAGCCGGTGTGTTCCTGTATTTGAAATATTGGGTGATGGCGCTCAGCAATCCAATGATTATTATAACGGGGATGAGTACCTTATTATAGGATATTTCAATTTTTTCGGGTGGAGCAATATGGGTACCGAAGATCTTATTATATACCGGTACGGATGTTTTGGCGATGATGAACATGGCTGCAAGGAAGAATACCAGTGACCCGATGAACATCCAGAATTCCCTGGAGTTTGTACTTTCCTCTTTGTGCTCGGATGGCATTGCTTTCATGTGGGTGAAGTACAATATCAGCATGGGAACTGCAAATGCCAGGAGAAAAAGCAGGATCATAATATTCATTGCATTGCCCGCTTCTGTAAATGCATGAACGGAAGTGTCGCCAAGGATACCGGTCCGTGTTAAGAAAGTGGAATAGAGTACAAAAACAAAAGTGAGTATGGCAAAAAGATAACTGGCCCGGAGTGAGTGGCCTGTTGCTTTATAAATGGCCATGGTATGCACCCCTGCAATTAAGATGAGCCAGGGAACCAATGATGCATTCTCCACGGGATCCCATGCCCAGTAGCCGCCAAAGGATAAGGATTCATAGGCCCATTTTCCTCCCATCATGATGCCGGTGCCCAACACACAGGCGCTTAATAATGCCCAGGGTAATGCGGGCTGTATCCATTCGCCAAATCGTTTGGTTTGAATTCCCGCATACGCGTAAGCGAAAGGTATCACTGTGGAGGCAAATCCTAAAAATAAGACCGGCGGATGGATCACCATCCAGTAATTACGCAGGAGGACATTTAAGCCCACGCCGTCTTTGATAAAAGTCAGGTAATTGGGCATGCTGAAAATGGGGCCGGCAATTTCGTTCCTCGTTAAAGTGAAGGGGCTGCTGCCAATACGCACATCAAAAAAATAAATGCCCAGGATCATCATCAGTAAAAAAAACTGTGCCAGGCTGATGACCGACATCACCGGTGCTTCCCATCCGGAAGCCTTCGGATTCCTGCCTTTTATAATGATGATGGTTCCCAATACGCTGTGCCAGATCGTCCATAATAAAAAACTTCCTTCCTGCCCTTCCCAGATGCAGGCCAGCAGGTATTTTGATTCCAGTTCCAAAGACGCATGTTTGTATGCATACATGTACTCGAAGTAATGATGGGAACAGATATAAAAGATGGTGGCGAATATGATAACGGCAGCGGCTACCTGCGTAAAAAAAGCATACCTGGCAAAGCGCAGCCAGGATTGTTTTTCAATAATATCCGTTTTTCGGCTTGCGGTAAAATATGCGATCGTGGAAAGGAGTGCGGCGATAAACCCAAGGATCACAAAGAAATGCCCGACCTGCCCTGGTAATGGATGTTCGCCTTCAAAATGCATATTGATATGTAATTAGGAATTAGGGATTTGGAATTTGGTTGGGTTGTTGCATTACTTGTTTCTTTGACTTGTATAAATAGGTGATGTATCCATTACAATTCATTTGATGACCTTCAAATCTGAATGCCTGATTCCTAATCCCCAAATCCTAATACCCCTCATTGATCGTTTTCTCCAACTCCTTCTTATTGTCTTTATATTTACTCGGGCATTTTAATAACATCTTACTGCATTCAAATTGCCCGTTTTTCATTACACCAGTTAATACAAGCCTTTCACTCTTTTCCATATCAGTAGGCTTGCTGTCATGATAGATCACTTTTGTCTGGCCACCTAAACTATCTTTCGCATAAAACGACAGGTAATTTGAATTTTTTTCCGGATCATATTCCACGGGCTGTGTATTGTCGAACTGGGCAATGATGGTAACCGATTGACCCGGTTTTTTTTTCGCAGAAAGTATGGATTCGTATGAAGAAATATCCCCGAAAGAGAAAACGATCAGTCCAACGATCATTACAGCAATACAAACCAGGAAAATGATATGTGATTTTTTCATATTTAGAAATTCACCGCAAAGGTAACGCAAAACCAGTTTTCTATTTGATTTGTTTAATTATGATAGTGATCAGTTTGTCATTCTGACGAAGGAAGAATCTCAGTGTGAGCACATAGAGATGCTTCGTTCCTCAGCATGACAGGACAAATCGGGAATTTCGTTTTTCAAACTGACCCACTACCTAATTATCCGATCCGGCCGTATTTACAGTGCAACCAACTAAACATGTTGCCAAAAAGTATAAGGAATGGCAGTTATTTTTCCAGTCTGCTATTTTTTCATGTAGGAAATTTATTTTTATCAGTTATCTCCTTTGTGGATCAGTCACTTATCTTTGCACCGTTTTTGCCCTCGCGCAGGAGGGCCGATTATTTTCAATTAATTATAAGTGATGACTGATCTATCCAATTTTGATCCTAATTCCGTTGGCAATCCCAACAATAATATTTTTGGTTTACCCTTTCCCGAAGAAGATGCAAGGCTGGTGATACTGCCTATTCCATGGGAAGTTACTGTAAGCTACAATGCAGGTACAGCAAGGGCCCCGGAGCACATTCTTAACTCAAGCCTGCAGGTTGACCTGAATGACCCGGATGTAAAAGACGGGTGGAAGCAGGGTTTTTATATGCGGCCAAGCGATAAAAAAGTGTTGATGAAAAGTGATTATCTGCGCAAAGAAGCTGAACTCTATATCAATTATATTTCGCACGAAGAAGTGGTAGCCGACAATAAATTCATGTGCAAATCCGTAAAAGAGATCAATGAAGGAAGCGATTTTTTGAATAAGTGGGTGTACGAACAAACAAAAGAATTACTGGAACAGGGCAAATTAGTGGGTTTGTTGGGCGGAGATCACAGCACCCCGCTGGGTTTTTTCAGGTCAATAGCCGAAAAGCATGGTGATTTTGGAATTTTACAGATCGATGCACATTGCGACCTGCGGGTGGCTTACGAGGGATTCAAATATTCACATGCTTCTATTATGTACAATGCTCTGGAAGAAATACCGGCGATAAAAAAACTGGTGCAGGTAGGTATAAGAGATTATTGTGAAGAAGAAATTGAATATATACAAAACAGCAAGGCCCGCGTGGTTACTTATTTTGATAAGGAAATAAAAGAACGCCAGTTTGAAGGGCAGACCTGGAAACAGATCACCGATGAGATGTTGAATCATTTGCCCGAAAAAGTTTTTATCAGTTTTGATATTGACGGGCTTGATCCCAAACTTTGTCCGCATACGGGCACTCCCGTACCGGGCGGCTTTGAAACAGAGCAGGTTTTTTATCTTTTTAAAAAACTATTGGAGAGTGGCCGCAAACTGATCGGTTTTGACCTGAATGAAGTAGGCGTGAGCCATAATGAATGGGATGAGAATGTGGGAGCAAGGTGTTTGTTCAAATTGTGTAACCTCATGATAGCATCAAATCCATAAGTTAATACCCATTTAAATGAGGACTCAAATTTTAATCATTTTATTATTTTTTTCGGGTGCTGCATCTGCACAGGACAGTCTAAAAACTATTATATCTAATGATGTTTGCAATTGCATTGATCATTTAAAAAAAATAACAGAAGACAGCCTTAGTAGTTGCTTTCAAAATGCGATTCAAAAAAGCAAGGAAGCTTTTATTGTGCCTGGCAAATCCAATTATACTGACTCTTCTTATTATAAAGCAAGTGAAAAACTCAGGCAGGAAATATTTGAAAGCGTTTTTCTGCAAATGGTCCAAACCTGTACATCTTATTTTGTGTTCATGGATACATTAAGACATGCCCAGTTGAAAGAATTTGATAAAGACTCTTTAAAAAGGGAGATCAATAAGATCAGTGAAAGTGACCCTAAAAAATGGAAAAAAGATTTTTATACCGAACGCGGTATTATGTATTTTGAAATGGCTGACATGGAAAATGCTTTGGCTGATTTTAATAATGCCATTAAATCAGATCCTAATGCACAGGAAAGTATTTATTTTAAAGCATGGATATTTGAATTAAAAGGTAATTATGAAGATTCGTATAAGCTATATAACCAATTGGCTGTTTTAACAAATAAAAGCCAATATAAAATTATGGCGGCAGTTGTTAAAAGGAAGAAAGACGGCCTGTAAATACTTTGATGATATAGTTCATTCATCCTGCTGCGGCATGGGATCCCTTTTCATTTTATCAATATGTTTACTTTAACTTTAAAAAACGATAAACTTCCATCTTATAGGCGCGTGGCTATTTTGATCTTACTCCTGCATTTCTTTTTTTTCATTTATTATTTACTGAGAACCGGGATCGGCGTGGCAGTTGTGACAGGAATTGTGGTAACCACTGTTGCGATCTTTTTACATTTTATAGCAACACAAAAAAATAAAAGGCTCCACATTCCTGCTAGTGTTGGTTTTTTATTGCTGGCGGCTGTTTGGGTCATGTTATCCAATTACTGGTTCAGCAGCATCATGATCATTTTAGCCTTTCTTGATCTTATTTCGGTAAAAAAATCATCGGTATTATTTTTTCCGGAGAGGATCGAAATTCCTTCTTTCCCCAAAAAAATGATTCCCTGGAACGAATTGAGCAATGTTATTTTAAAAGACAGGATACTTACCATTGACTTTAAGAACGATCATTTACTGCAGTCGGAAATTGCAGAAGAGAGTTTTGAAATTGATGAGGAATCATTTAACCTGTTTTGCCGGCAACAACTGGATCCCTGAGACCTGTTGCCGAAGAGATCTTCATCAGCCTTTTAAATATTTATGGAATATTTTATCTATAGCATCACAGTACAAACAACTGTTATGCCAAACCAGTATTCCATCCCGGTTGTACATCCCGCCTTTGAGCTTTTAAAACGTTCGGCCCGGATACTTCATTTTATTGCGGCTTCCATCATCCTGATCAATGCGGTATTTGACCTGCAGGCACATCATGGCAATAATATCCTGTATTATACCCAGATCATTATTGCTGCTGATATTTACCTGCTCGTTTTTTTAGGCGGTTCATTATTGGCAGAAGCGCCAAGGCTTAACCTCATATTCAGGTTTATTGAAACGCTTACATTAACTGGTATAGGTTTAATGCTCATCTTAAATGGCGCTGCATGGTATGGCTTTATCCATTTGCTGCTCAGCGGCGGATATTTATTTCTTTTTTATCGTGAATGGCGGGTTATCCATTCTGAGGCCGTCAACATTAAATCAACCGGCATCACGCTTCCAAATTTTGTAAGAGATGCGGAGATTGGCTGGAATGAGATCAAATCCATCATACCTAAGTACCACAGCATCATAATTGAAACATTCCGTAACAGGCGGATACAGTTTCAACTGCGTAAGAATTTAAAAATAGAGGAGTTGGAACAGATCGATGCTTTTTGTCAAAAGCATTTGGGTACTGTTTGAAGTAATACATCCTTATTCTATTTAATTTATTTGCTGCGTTCATACGGCAAACACGGATGTTTGCCTTTTAAAAGCATGCTTTCACGTATTTGATTTTATCGCTGGAGTGAAGTTGGCTATTTTTACTTTGTAACCATCATTAACATGGTTTACAATAATTATTCTGTTTACTCTTCAACGATAACCTAACATGAAAGCAAAATTAATACCCACTGCCCTGTTTTTAATCCTTACCAGCACTATCACAGCGCAATCCAAAATGGATAGCGCTGTGGTAATGCTAATAAAAAACCCGGCTCATAATATTGAGCAATCCAAAAAAATAGATGACGTTTATTTATTGGCTAAGGTATGGGGCCTGCTTAAATATTTTCACCCGCAAATTGCATCAGGGAAATACAATTGGGATAATGAACTTATCGATTTTTTGCCTGGGTATTCCAGGATAAAGACAAAAAAAGAAAGGAGTGATTCTCTCGAAGCCTGGATCGACAGATTCGGTATTGTTGAGGAATGCAAATCCTGTAATGACAGTCTTTTGAAGGACGCAGTATTGGCGCCTGATTTTAATTGGATCAATGACAATAATTTTTCGAAGCAATTGGTCAGCAAACTTCAGTATGTGATCAGGAACCGGAAACAGGGAGATCAATATTATGTAAAGTTTTTTCGCGCCGATGATATTATTGAACCCATCTTCCAGCATGAAAACACATATCCCAAAATGACATTTCCTGCTGATGTATACAGTTTATTGTCGCTTTTCCGTTTCTGGAATGCCATTGAATACTGGTATCCCTATAAACATGGAATGCCTGTTAGCTGGGATAATGTGTTAAAACAATTCATCCCAAAAATGATCTCCCGTGATAACCTGGAACAATATACACTTTCAGTGGAGGAATTGGCAACGGCGCTCCACGATAGTCATGGCACAGTTCAATCATTTAAATTAATGGATATGAACAGGTATTGTATGCCCTTTACCGTTAAGATAGTTCAGCAAAAGGCCTTTGTTACTTCCATATTAAATGATTCCCTGGCAGAGAAAGCCGAAATACAAACCGGAGATATCATTGAAAGTATTAACGATATTTCGATAGATCGGTTGATGAATGATCTTATTCCAGTTGTTCCCGCTTCCACAAAAGGCTCATTTATGAGTATAATACCCTATCATATTGTGCTAACGGGCAAAGATCAGGTGGTTTTAAAGATCAGAAGAAAAGGAGAGGAGAAAGAATGCCGGGTAAATAATTTTATTCCAAAAAAGAAAATGAACCTGGCACCGCCGTATTTTTCTTTACAGAAAGACTCAGCTTTTTGTATGCTCAGCAATAATATCGGTTATATCAATATGGGTAATTTGAACCGGAAAGACAGTATACTTTTCAGGGAAATGATCACCAAAACAAATGGGTTGATCATCGATAGCCGCCAGGGTTGTGATGAAGAAGGGACAGGAGCAGTCGATCTTATTGCAAATTTAATTTTGCCTCCGGGCACGACATTTTTAAAATATTCATTTGCACAGCCAGCATATCCGGGGGTATTTTCTTATACCGCACCAACAAATATGGGTATGGATGGATCTGGAAATTATTATAATAAAAATATAGTGATATTGGCCAATGAAGAAACGATGAGTGTTGGCGAATTGCTGACAATGATTTTCAGGAAAGCGCCTCGTGCAATTGTAATGGGTAATACCACGGCAGGGGCTGATGGTAACACTAATTATATTAAATTACCATGTGGAATTATTATACTATTTACAGGACTTGGTGTGTATTACCCTGATGGAAAAGAAACACAACGAATAGGTATCAAGCCTGATATATTTGTTAAGCAAACACTGGCGGGATACCAGGAGCATAAAGATGAGATATTGGAAAAAGCTGTTGAGTATTTAAAAGCAAAACAATAAGAGTAGATCAAACGGATATGACAACGAAGCGTAGTTATTTCAGGGATAGAAAATTTATCAGGAAAAATGCATTGGTATGGAGCATCCTGTATATTTTGTTCATGCTGGTCTTCGGCTCTTACGACAAAGACTATAATGGGTATCTCTATGTTACCATTTCATTTATTGTTTCGATGTTGGTCTTCTATCTCAATTTTTTTATCAGCGAGCGCTTTTTTATAAAGAAAAAGATCGTCTATTTTTTTTTCCTGTTACTCATGCTGCTGCTGTATAACTGGTTACTGTATTTGTTTTTTTTAACGGAAGATGTTTTGAAAAGCGGCAAACTTACCTATAGCACCTTGTTCTACCTTAGCCTGTTTTTTGTAATGGTCGTATTGATCTCCTGCATTTATTGGTCGATATTATATGCCGGGGAAAAAGTAAAAGAAAACCTGCACATGCAACTTTCCATACAGCAAATGGAAAATGAAAAGATAATTGCCGAAAAAAGATTTTTGCAGGCACAGGTGAACCCGCATTTCCTGTATAACACGCTCAATTTTTTTTATGCCAAATCCCTGGTCCTATCGCCGGAACTGGCGGAAAGCATTTTGTTATTGGCAGGCATTTTACGACATTCACTGGAGCAAAAAGAAGACAGTCACGGAATGACCCTGCTTGAAAATGAAGTGGAACACATCAACAACATCATTAAAATAAACCAGTACAGGTTCAGTAATACACTACAGATTCAGTTGATGATATCGGGAAACTTGCAAAAGGTAAGGCTGGCACCTTTTGTATTATTCACCTTTATTGAAAATGCGCTCAAGCACGGGGAGATGTCTGAACCACAAAACCCCATCACCATATCATTATCCGTTGATGAAAAGGAACAAAAAATATTTTTTAGTGTGTACAATAAAAAGAATCCGGGACCAAAAGAAAAAAGCACGGGTATCGGAATGGAAAACGCCCGAAGAAGACTCGATTTTATTTATGGTGAAAATTACCGGCTTACTGTAAAAGATGAAACTGATTTCTATTCTGTTCATCTTAGTTTACCTTTATTTAAAGATATACCGGATTGAAAGAATTGAATAATATGATCAAATGCCTGATAATTGATGATGAGCCTGCTGCTATTGAAGTGCTGGAACATTTCATTAAACTTACCCCTGGCCTGCAGTTACATGCATCAGTTACCGATCCGCTGGAAGGATTGAAAATACTTGACGGGCAGCAAATCGATCTGATATTTCTTGATGTACATATGCCCCGGTTAAGTGGTATAGATTTTATCCAGGCCATCAATGCAAAATATAAGGTAATTCTTACAACAGCCTACAGCAAATATGCACTGGATGGTTTTAACCTTAATGTGGTAGATTACCTGGTAAAACCCATACCATTTCCACGTTTTCTAAAAGCAATACAGAAAGCAAAAGATCAGATTGACGCCGGGTTACGGAAAAACTCAGTGGATCAAATAGCTGTGCAATCAGAATTTATCCTGGTAAAAGGAGAGAACAAAGGGAAATTCATTAAGATAGAAATTGCTGATATTGATTATGTGGAAGGCATGGGTAATTATGCAGCGATATGCTGCAATGGAAAAAAAATACTTGCATTGATCAATATGAAAGATATTGCTGCTAAACTTCCGGAAAGAAAATTTTTAAGGGTGCACAAATCATTTATTGTTGCTTTGGAAAAGATCACCGCAATAGATGGCAATGCTATAAAGTTGAAAAATTATCCACATACCAATATCCTTATTGGCAAGACTTATAAGGATGTATTTTTTGATGCCATCAGGAGCAGGCTCATTTCATAAAGTTCATCTAACAGGTGGTTTAGCCAGCCTAATGGTATTTCTTTTCTATTTTTGCAGGTATGTATTTACTTTACTCTGATGGCAATGGGAATATTTTTGAAGACAGTTCATTGTATGTAACCGGGCGCAGTGGCTGGGATGCTGTTCCTGTACCTGCAGATGAATGGATAGAATTGCCATCAGGTGGTAATTTATATGAATTACCCGGCCGCAGAGGTATTGGCATCGATGTAGAAAAAGGGGAGATGCGTTTGTGCCAAAAGGGCTGGGCAGTTGCGGCTTTTATTCCTCCTGCACATACAGGGTTATACATGGCCGCATATGAAACCGCGAAAGATGCGCCCTTATTGCCATTATTTTGTTATACCGCTGCCGGCTGGAAAGATGAAAAAATATATGTTCCTGCGGTGCGCATTGAAGCCGATATCAGGCAGGAATGCGAAGGGTATGATGATGCACAGATAAAAGCCGGTACGGCGTATTTATTAAAAGCGTATCCGCATAACCGTTTGGTGAAGCATTTAATGGAGAATTGCTGCAACACCTATCATTGCCCTGCTGCACGTAATTTCGCGATGGGGAGGTGGGAGTGTCCCGTGCCTACATCACCTGCGTGCAACGCAAATTGTATTGGCTGCATTTCTTTTCAACCGGTGGAAGAAACGATCGTGAGCACACAGGACAGGCTTACGTTCAGGCCTACTGCCGAAGAGATCACCGAATTCACTGTTCCTCATTTGGAAACTGCGCCTTATCCGCTGATCAGCTTTGGGCAGGGTTGCGAGGGTGAACCGCTGCTGATGTGGGAAACCATACGGGACAGCATACTCGAAATTCGTAAGCACACGCAGAAAGGCAGCATCAATATCAATACCAATGGCAGCAAGCCTGATGCGGTAAGAGCCTTATGTGAAGCGGGTTTGAACAGTATTCGGGTGAGCACCAATTCTGCAAGGGAACATATTTACACACCATACTATCGCCCGAATAATTATGTGTTCGGCGATCTTATGGAGAGTTTAAAGATCGTGCGGAGCTATGGTGGCTGGACGAGCATCAACTATTTTGTTTTCCCCGGTATGACAGACAGCATTGAAGAATATGAAGCATTGCGACAGCTGATCAGGGAAACTGATCTGTGCATGATACAGTGGCGCAATTTTAATATCGACCCGGACTGGTATCTCGGAAAGATCGGGGTAACGGAAACGGGTGAGTGCATGGGAGTAAAGCAAATGATGGAACTGATCCGGGAAGAATTTCCCAATCTGAAATTCGGTTATTTTAATCCATCCATCGAAAGGATCAAAGGAAATTTCGAAATGGATTTTGCACATTGACAGGCCACAGATTACACAGATTATCACAAATTATTTTTCCTGTTGCCCTTCCTTTTCTGTGTTAATCTGTGTAATCTGTGGCAACATCATTTCAGTGTTTCCTCCAGCCATTTATAAAACTCATGTTGCCATACCAGGGCATCCTGTGCTGTGAGTACCCAGTGGTTCTGATCGGGCAATAAAATGAATTTGCTTTTTATCCCTCTTAGCTGTGCGGCCTGGAATGCTTGCTGGCCCTGCTCTATAGGCACGCGGTAATCTTTTCCGCCTTGATAGATCAGGATTGGCGTGTTCCATTTTGCAACGAGATCGCTGGGATTGAATTTGCTATAACTCTTTTGTGCCGCTGCATTATTTTTATCCCAATAAGCGCCACCCTTATCCCAGTTCTCAAACCACATTTCATCGGTGGTGCCATACATGCTTCTGAAATCAAAAACACCATCGTGTGCAATAAAAGTTTTAAAGCGGTTGTTGTGAATGCCCGCCAGGTAAAAAACAGAATAACCGCCATAGCTTGCTCCAACACAGCCCAGGCGGTTCTTATCCACAAATTTTTCTTTACTAACGGCATCGATTGCACTAAAATAATCCTTCATCACCTGCCCGCCCCAGTCCTTGCTGATCTCCTCGTTCCATTGGGTGCCATGCCCGGGCATTCCCCTGCGGTTAGGCGCTACTATGATGTACCCGTTTGCGGCCATCAGTTGAAAATTCCACCGGAAAGAATAGAATTGAGTGAGCGCTGATTGCGGCCCGCCCTGGCAATATAGTAATGTGGGATATTTTTTACTGGGATCAAAATCAGGCGGATAGATCACCCATACCAGCATGTCTTTTCCATCTGTTGTTTTTACTGATCGCCTTTCCGTTTTGCCCATGCCAATCGTGGAATAAGTGGCATCGTTTACGTGCGTCAGTTGTTTCATTTCACCGGAAGCGATAGCAATGGAATACAGTTCCGTAGCGTGGTTCATATCTGTTCTGGATACGATCAGGGTATTCCCGCTTTGCCCGATAATTCCTGTTACGTCAAAATCTCCCCTGGTAATTTGCCTGATCACCGCAAGTTCCTTTTTGACGCGGGGGTAGTTCACTTCAAACAATTGCAAAGTGCCGTTGATGGGCGCAGTAAAGAATATTTTCTTACCGTCATCACTCCATTTGTACCCTTCCACGTGGATATCATCCCGTTGTTGTGTAAGGTTCATTTTTGTGATGCCATCGGATACCATGATATCCTGTTTATCGGCCTCGTATCCTGCACGTTTCATGCTCAGCCAGGCCAACTCACCGCTATGGTTATACGAAGGGTTGATGTCGTAACCCGGCATGCCTTCTGTAAGATTTTTTGTCTTCCCGGTTTCCATATTATAGGAATACAGGTCCGTGTTGGTACTTATCGCATAGGCGGTACCGTATTGTTTTTTGGTGCAATACACCACTTCTTTTCCATTGGGATTCCACACATAATCCTCGTCGCCGCCGAAAGGTTTTTGAGGGCAGTCATACGGTTCATCTTTCATCAGGTCCCTGGCATCCCCGGCTTTACCATTTACCATTGAGGCCAGCATCACGTGATCAAACTTACCGTCTTCATAGGTATCCCAGTGGCGGTAATCGAGGTTATCATAAATATATACATTTGATTTTTTTAATTCAGGATAAAAATCACTGCCGGTAACTTTTTTTATTTTTACAGCAGCACTACTGATGATATATTTTCCATCGGGGGATACCTTATCATTGTTCAGCATACTATCGCTGTTACTCACCGGCATGGGTTCCCCACCAGCTAACGGTATCGCATAAGTTTTTTTTGAATTGTTGTTTTCTTCTGCATTTGGTGTGGATACCGAATACAAAATATATTTGCCGTCTTTGGAAATGCCCAGCCCCGAAACCCTTCCTAATTTCCAGAGGAGCTCGGGTGTCATACGGTTTTGCGTAAACGCAGAAAAACAAAGGATGGTAAATAATACCGGCAATAACTGTTTCATATTTTAATTATTAATTTTTAATTGTCTTCGGATAATCAAATACCAGTTGGCAAAAGGTTTTTACACCAACAAAAAGCCGACTGTCATCGATCATAAAATCGGGCGTATGATGCGGGGACGCTTTTGCAGGATCATTTCCTCTTGGCATTCCGCCCAAATAAAAAAAGAAGGCGGGGGCCATGGTACCATAATAACTGAAATCTTCACCGCCGGTAACCCAATCCATCGGCCTCACATTTTCTTCGCCCGCAGCAATTCTTAATGAGGGTATCATTTTAGCTACGAGACCGGGATCATTATAAGTTACCAGTGTTCTTGTATCAAAACTCACTGTGGCTGTGGCATTACTGGCTTCTGCAATTTTTTGGGCTGTTTGTTTTATCCTGTTGTGTACGTCCTCCTGCATTTTGCTATCCAATGTTCTGATCGTTCCATCCATTACACATTCTTCGGGGATAATATTATTGCGAACACCGCCGTGAATTTTACCTATCGTGATCACTATGGGTGCCTTGGTAAGATCCATTTGCCGGCTTACTATATTTTGTAACCCTTCGATGATCTGGGCAGAAATTGCTATGGGATCCACGCTCAGCCAGGGTTGTGCACCATGCGAGGATTTACCGTTCACGGTAATGTTAAACCAGTCTGCAGAAGCCATGAAAGCGCCAGCCTTATATTGAATATCGCCTGCGGGTATCCAGGATTCTATGTGCATACCAAAAACAACGTCTACTTTTGGATTATTCATCACCCCTTCTTTTACCATTAGTGCCGCGCCGCCTTCCTCGTTTCCGGGTGCGCCTTCCTCAGCAGGTTGAAAAATAAATTTTACTGTTCCGGCAATATCTTTTTTCATTCCGGATAATACCTCGGCTACACCCAATAACATAGCCACATGGGCATCATGTCCGCAGGCATGCATGACCGGTACTTTCTGACCCAGGTAATCGGCACTGTCTGTTGAAGCAAAAGGGAGAATCACTCTTTCTTTTACCGGTAATGCATCCATATCTGCTCTCAATGCCATTACGGGCCCGGGTTTACCTCCCTTCAAAATGGCTACCACACCGGTTTTGGCAACTCCGGTCTGTATTTCCAATCCTAAATGCTGTAAGTGTTCGGTAATATAAGCAGCAGTTTTAAATTCCCTGTTGCTGAGTTCAGGGTTTTGGTGAATATGCCTTCTCCATTCTACTAATTTGGGTTGAATGGCAGCGGATCTTGCCGCGATCAGGGATGAAATATCCTGGGTTGAAATTTTAAGCGTTATAAAAAATAATACTGTAGTTGCTAAGCCCCGTTTGATCTTTGTCATTGATTTACTCACATTTTTTAATGAGGGTACAAAATAAGCATAAAACCAAACTAAAAATGAGTGAATACTTATTTGCTGCAATTAATTACCCTTTTTGCTGTAACTTATTACCCCGGTAAAAACAAAACCAGAAGTTTTTTTAAATTTTTTTTGTTAAAAGAATTTACTTGTCAACTATTTTGTTAAATTTGTACGAGGTATACTATCTATCACCAAACCTAAAACTCCATTTTATGAGAAAAATACTACTCTCTTTAGTGTTTTTATCGCTAACTTTTATTGCCAATGCTCAAAACAGTGATGACGCATTAGCCAAGCAATTGGTAAATACAAATGCTGCTGCAATCGGGTTATCCCAGAATGATTTAAATAATTATTTTGTAAGTAGTTCTTATTTTAACAAAACAGGAGGGGAACAATTAGTGTACCTGCTTCAGGGTTATAAGGGCTTGCCCGTATGGAACCAAATGCTGGTATTGGCCTTTAAAGATGGCAAACTAATTTCCAAAGCAGGAAACTTCCTGGATAATCTTGACAGCAGGACCGGTTTTGGAAGCCCTGTACCATCAAGAACTCCCGCTGATGCGGTAAAATCGGCTATTACAGATTCCAAACTTGCAGTACCTGCTTCCCTATCCGTAAAGAATACTCTGGTAAATGGCAAGAAATATGATTTTGGCAAACTGAATAATCTTACTGCTGAAAATGTTATTGCAGAACTCATGTGGGTTCCGGTAATGGAAAATGGCAAAATAACGTCAGTTAAACTGGCATGGGAGGTTCAACTATACCTTGAAAAAAAGGCTGATTACTGGAATATCAGGGTAGATGCCAACAACAACCAGGTAATCGACAAAAATGATCTTACCGTTTCTGAAAATTTTGATCAGTTCAAACCTACTACTAATTTACGTACCCCGGATGAGATTAATTTTATGAAGAATCTTGCTGAGTTACAAAAATTCACAAGTCCTACCAACAATCTCAATGCTGATTTTTTTAAAAGCCCCAACATCTTAAATAGTCCCAGCCTGGTAGCAACCGCAAACTATACAGTTATACCCTGGCCGGTAGAGAGTCCTTTATATGGGCCTGCTGCATTGAGAACAAATCCATGGACGCTTGCTGGTGGTAATGCAGTTTCATTGGAATGGCATAATGATGGCGCAGTGGATTACACCATCAGCCGGGGTAATAACGTGCATGCGCATGAAGACCAGGCTAATAATAACAGCAATAATGGGATAGTGGCAACTTCGACTACCACGCCTGATCCGCTGAATTTTACTTATGCTGGTCAGCCTAATTATACAGTACAACCTACAACTCCTCTTTTTCAACAATTTGCGATTACCAATTTATTTTATTGGAATAATATAGTGCATGATGCTACTTATAAATATGGATTTGATGAGCCTGCTGGTAATTTTGAGAATAATAACCAGGGCCGTGGTGGTTTAGGGTCTGATTATGTACAGGCCGATGCACAGGACGGCGGCGGTACCAATAATGCAAACTTTGCTACACCTATTGATGGCCAAAAACCAAGGATGCAGATGTATTTATTTAGCCCGGCTCCTGCAACCATAAATATGGTTGTAAATACGCCACCGGCTATTGCTGGTCCTTATAATGCTGTTGAAGGACAGTTTAGCACAGCTAATTTACTGATAAACGTAGGCCCTAAAACAGGGCAGGTAGTATATTATAATGATGATGCAGGTGGTACTACACATTTTGGTTGTGCGGCTCCTGCTAATTCAATTACCGGGAAAATAGCGCTTATTATAAGAGGTGGTGTTCCGGCTGCTTGCGCGTTTACTGTAAAAGTACACAATGCCCAGGATGCCGGTGCTATTGCTGTTATTATGGTTAATAATGTGCCTGGAGCGCCAATCATCATGGGTGGTGGTCCTGATCCCACTATTATTATACCTGCTGTGATGATCTCCGATGTTGACGGTGCTACCATTGCTGCTCAGTTAGCAAATAATGTGAATGTCACATTATCTGCCACAGGTGGTGGTTCGGTGAATCTGGACGGTGATATCGACAATGGTGTAATTACGCATGAATATTTTCATGGCGTAAGTAACCGCCTTACAGGTGGACCTGCAAACTCTTCTTGTTTAAATAACGCAGAAGAAGGTGGTGAAGGATGGAGCGATTATAATGCTTTAATGCTCACCACAGACTGGTCAACTGCCGTGGCTACTGATGGTAATAATCATCCCAGGCCAATTGGTAACTATGTAATAGGCCAAACCCAGGCGGGTGGTGGTATACGTAATTATCCTTACTGTACCAATATTGCCATTAATCCTTTAACTTATGCTAACATGGGCGTAGCGCCTATCGGAACAGAAGTTCATAATATAGGGGAAATATGGTGTATGGCATGTTGGGAAATGACCTGGGCGCTGATCCAAACAGATGGTATTAATCCGAATTTATGGAATAATGCTGCTGCCGGCGGTAATTCAGTGGCTTATAAACTGGTTATCGAAGGTTTAAAACTTCAACCTTGTTCTCCAGGTTATATTGATGCAAGAAATGCCATTTTACAGGCTGATCAGAATTTATACGGAGGTATTCACTACTGTACTATTTATTCTGCTTTTGCAAAAAGAGGAATGGGTTTTGGTGCATCAGAGGGTTCTTCAAACAGTGCTACAGATCAAACACCTAGTTTTGCACTTCCTCCAGGTACCACATTTACTACTCAGCCAGCCAATTCAACGGCATGTAATGGTACAGCTACCAGCTTTACGGTTGTTGCCGCAGGTGGAGGTACGCTTACTTATCAGTGGCAGCTTAGTACTGCAGGCGTAGGCGGCCCTTGGGTCAGTGTTCCGGTTGGTGCCCCTTATACGGGTATAAATACAGCTACACTTAATATAAATCCTGTTGCAAATTCCATGAACGGTTATGCTTACCGTTGTATAGTAACAAGTTTGTGCGGACCCGGAACCAGCAATGCTGCAGTATTAACTGTTATTGCTGCTGCTATTGGAGGTACCGTTACTCCTGCAAATACTTCAGTTTGTGTTGTTCCGAATTCAACAACACTTACATTATCCGGCAATGTAGGTCCGGTTAATCATTGGGAATCTTCAACTGTAGGCGCTGCCGGACCTTATGGTGCGCCAATTGCAAATACTACAAATACCCTTGTTGCTACCAACGTAGCAGTAACCACCTGGTTCAGGGCTGTTATACAGGCTGCTGGTTGCACATCTGCTAACTCATCAGCTGCCCAGATCACGGTACTCGGAGGTGCATTGCCAATGTCTATTATATCTGATGTGCCAACAACACTTTGTGCAGGTAATCCGGCAACTTTAACAGCAGTGGAAGGTAGTTCTGCCCCGGTTGCGGTAACAGTTAACCAATCAAGTTCCAATGCTATAACTACCGGAAATTCTGTTTCCTGTGGTACTGCTGGTGTGAATACGGCTGTCAACAGTTTCTGGCGTGCTTACAATCTTACTGCATTCCCTGCAGTAACGGGCAATTACACGATCAACTCTGTTACATTCGGTGTTGAACAATCCACAGGAGGCCCGCAGACTGTAATTGTAAATCTTTATAATCAAACCGGCGCTGCCTTCCCTGGAGGTACCCGCACGCTGCTTACCACCCAGACTTATAGCGTACCAAACCTGGCGAATGCCTTATTTGTAGCAACCTTTACTACGCCCATTACTGTACCTAATAGCTCTACGATTATTGTGGAAGTACAGAAATCAGTAGTTGTAACTAATCAATTCTTCTATATTGGAAGTAATGCTGCTGCAGAAGCAGGTCCTAGTTATTTGTCGGCTGCTGCCTGTGGTATTGTCAATCCAACAACTATGGCAGCCATTGGTTTCCCCAATATGCATATTGTTGAGTTTTTGAATGGAACAGTACCGGGTACTGGGGGCACTATTGTAACCGGAGGAACTTTCTTATGGTCTCCTGCAGCGGGTTTAAATTCTACCATAACAAACCCTGTAGCTGCTTCGCCTGCAGTAACTACAACATATACCGTTACTCATAATAATGGTGCAGGTTGTATAAGAACTGCCAGCATAACGCTTACAGTTAATCAACGTCCTGTAGTAACAGTACAACCGGTTAATAAAACTACTTGTGCCAGTACAAGTACGAGCTTCAGCATCACGGCAACGGGTGCTGGCCTTACCTACCAATGGCAGGTAAGCACCAACAATGGTGTTACTTATACTGATATTCCTGTAGGTGCTCCTTATGGAGGAACAACTACAGCAACCCTTACCATCAATCCTGTAACTGTTGCCATGAATGGTTTCCGTTACCGTTGTGTGGTAAGTGGTACATGTCCTCCGGGCCTGGGTACTCCAAACATTTCCAACGGAGCTATCTTAACCGTTAACGGTACACCAACAATAACTGTTGGCCCTAATAACCAATGTGGCCCTGTTACTTTAACAGCTACCGGTGCCCTTACTTATACCTGGTCTCCTGCAGCGGGTTTGAACGTTACAACCGGCCCGGTTGTTATAGCTAACCCAACAGTAAACACAGTGTACACTGTAACAGGCACAAATGCTGCTGGTTGCACAGGTTCAGCTACTGTAACCGTAAATTATACACCGGCTGCTCCAATAGTGAATCCTGTATCAGCTACAATGTGTTTGGGTGATGCGGCTGTTCCTTTAACGATAACGTCATCATTGGCACCTAGTACGGTAAGTTTTACCAATTCAACGCCAATTGCTGTTCCGGATAATACGCCTACAGCTACAACAAGTACAATTGCTATAGCCGGTATCCCTGCCAATGCAACTATATCGAGTATGTCTGTGACACTGAACATGTCGCACACTTATCCCGGCGATATGATATTCAATCTTAAAGCGCCTAACGGAAATATATTAAACCTGTACAAATTCAATAGCGATCAGGATACAGGACCCCTTGGAGGTGTTCCAACATGGGGCTGGTTCGGTGCAGTGATCAGTTCTACCGGTACAGTTCCTTTCACTTCGGTAGCAACTGCTCCGTTCACGTACAATACGCCTCCGATTTGGAAGCCGGATGCATGGAATGCACCTATTACAACTTATCCGTTTGCTAATCCAACCGGTTTTGTTTCCAATGCTCCAAACTTTGCCGCTTTGTACTCCACTCCAAATGGTACCTGGACATTAGCCATGGCTGATGGCGGTCCTGGTGATGTAGGAACATTGACCTCATGGACTATCTCTATTACTTATGGTCTTCCATCAACAGGTATCTGGACACCAAATGGTGCAGGATCAGGATTATTCCTTGATGCAGCCGCAACAATTCCTTACATCGGTACTTCAGTGCAAACCGTGTATGCTAAACCGGCAGTTTCCACTACCTATTCTGTGGTGGTCAATACCGGTCAGTGTAACTCACTGCCTACGCTGGTACCCGTTACCGTTAATAATCCTGTTGTCATAACAGCCCAACCGAATGCTGCAACTGTATGTACGGATAAAACGATCAGCTTCTCCGTATCTGTTACGGGTACGTCTCCTACCTATCAATGGCAGGTAAGTACAACGGCTGGTGGTTCTACATTCGTCAATATCACCAATGGCGGTGTGTACAGTGGTGCTACTACAGCTACTTTAACGCTTACTGCTCCGCCGGTTGCATTGAATGGTTTCTTATACCGTGTGATAGTGAATGGTGCATCACCTTGTGGCAGTGCAACTTCTCAAAGCAGGTTGTTAACAGTGAATCCTTTACCCACTGTGGTAATAAGCGGTTCGCCACTTAAACTGTTCCCGGGAATAAAAACAACACTGAGCTTTACATCAAACCCGACAGCAGTAACTCAAACCTGGTTCAGGAATGGTGTGGCCATTGCAACTACCCTTACGTATGTTGTGGATATAGACCACCTGGGAGATTATTCAGTAACTGTTACAGATGTGAACGGTTGTGTCAATTCTTCTAACCACCTGTTGATCAGTGATTCACTTACAAGCAGGGTATTCATTTATCCTAATCCAAACGGTGGGGTATTCTTTGTGAGGTACGATCCGAATCATACCAGTGTGACGCCTTTTGGCTTAAATATTTATGATGCAATTGGCAAAAGGATCTACTCACAAACCTATCCTTTGGGAGCGCCTTATGCGGCAATGAAAGTTGACATGAGTAATTTCAGTACAGGAATGTATTCTGTAGAAGTTACGGATGTGGATGGCAACAGACTCGGAATAGGAAGAGTGGAAATAGTCAGATAGATATTAAGATAGTTTATGAACTTCAAGTCCCCCGACATTCGGGGGACTTTTTTTTTGGGAAAAGAAATCTGAGCTCGATGCATCCCGAACTTAGAAAAGCTCTTCATTAATTAAATTCTATCCAGAATCCAGTATCCAGAATCCAGTATCCAGGATCCAGCATCAATTTAACAACTCCCCTAATAAATGAAATGGAAATTAATTACTTGTATTCACCAAATACTTTTCTCAGTTCATCAGCGATCTCCCCAAGAGTACAATAATTTTCAACAGCTTCAACAACAGCAGGCATAAGGTTTTCACCGCTCACAGCATGGGCATGCAGGCGTTGTAAAGAAACCATGACTTTTTCCTTATCCCTTTTTTCTTTTAATTTTTTTAGTTTATCCGATTGTATCTTTTGTATACTTTCATCAATTTTAAACCCGGGCACGGGATTGTTTTCTGCTGCCTTGAATTTATTCACCCCTACAATTATTTTTTCTCCGCTTTCGATCCTACGCTGATATTCGTATGCGCTTTTTGCGATTTCTTCCTGCATGAATCCCTGTTCAATAGCGGCAACGCTACCACCCATTGCGTCTATTTTTTCCACTAATTCCCGGGCGGCAGTTTCCACCTCATCTGTTAATGCTTCCACGAAATAACTACCGGCAAGGGGGTCCACGGTATCCGGTGCGCCGCTTTCAAATGCAAGGATCTGTTGTGTACGCAGAGCAATACCCGCGGCTTCTTCAGTGGGTAAACTAAGCGCCTCATCATAACCGTTAGTATGCAGGGATTGTGTACCTCCCAACACTGCGGATAAAGCCTGGATGGTAACCCGGCTGATATTATTTAAAGGTTGCTGTGCGGTTAGTGTGCTTCCACCGGTTTGAGTATGAAACCGCAGCATCATGGCCCTGGGGTGTGTGGCACCCAATGCCGACATCATGCCTGCCCACATGCGCCGTGCCGCCCTGAATTTTGCCACCTCTTCAAATAAATTATTGTGCGCATTGAAGAAAAACGATAAACGCTTCCCAAAAATGTTGATATCCAGGCCTTTTTCCAGGGCGGCTTTTACATAAGCCTTTCCGTTGCTCAGCGTGAAGGCAATTTCCTGCACGGCGGAACTTCCGGCTTCACGGATATGGTAACCCGAAATGGAAATAGTATTCCATTTCGGTACTTCAGCTGCGCACCATTCAAAAATATCTGTGATGATACGCATAGAGGCTCTTGGCGGATAGATATAAGTTCCACGGGCAGCATATTCTTTTAAAATATCATTTTGGATGGTACCGGAAATTTCTTTAAGGTCAGCACCTTGTTTTTTTGCCAGTGCAATATAAAAAGCAAGTAAAATAAATCCTGTGGCATTTATGGTCATTGAACTGGAAATGCTGTCGAGCCGGATATCCTTAAATAATAATTCCATGTCTTCCAGGCTGTCAATTGCCACGCCTACTTTTCCAACTTCACCATCGGCAAGAGGATGATCACTATCGTAACCGATTTGAGTAGGCAGATCAAATGCCACACTTAAACCATTTACGCCCTGGCCAAGGAGAAAATGATAACGTAGGTTACTTTCTTCAGCCGTAGAAAACCCCGCATACTGCCGCATCGTCCATAGCCTGCCCCTGTACATATCCGGCTGAACCCCGCGCGTAAATGGATATTCACCTGGCATTTCATGCCTGTCAAGGGGTTGATCATATAATGCTTTTATTTCAATCCCGGAATCAGTACATATCTTTTTATCTTCTGGCATAAATAATTATTGAGACAGGTTTTAACATAAAAGGCGGCGAAAAATCATAATATCTTTTTAGCTTCAAATTGCAATGCACTTAAAACCACAGTATTTAATTCGGCATTCGTGGTGGAAACATATTCCAGTATCCGCTTACTCAGTTCTATGGCTAAGGTCTGCGATGGCAATGTAGCAGCGATCTGGTTAATGATAAAAATGTGCTGTTCTTTCAGATTCCCCACGGCTTTCCACATTTGGGGGCTCACATATATCTGCTGGCTGACGTTGTACTCATATTCCGACTTGATTGCATCTAATAAGGCGAGTTGCAGGTCAACCACGGTCATACCATTCGAAGATGTTCGTGACACGAGGTTCTTTAGCGCCACTCTTTCAGCAAATACGGTAAGGCGTTCATAAGCCTGTAGTTTCAATTTCAGCGTTTCATTATTAATGCCCAAACGCTCTTTTATTTCATCTTTCATTCCTTTAAACTCGGCCAGTAACCAGGCAATTGCAATGAAGAAAAGGAAAATGGCAGCAAAAATAATACTCTGAACCATGCCTTCAGATAAATTCATACACGATAATTTAAAACAAAATTAAGGATTTACGGGGATGTTATAAGAGGGTATACTAAGAGTAAAAAAGAGAAAAGGAGAAAGCATTGTACTCTTTTTGCTCTTTTCTCATTTGACCTCTTAGCCAAAAAACGGCTTTGCCGGCTGGCTCCTGAAAATCGTAAATCGTAAACAGTACATTGTATTATTTGATAATTTTGTATAAAGATTTTATTATGGAAACAACAGCGATACCGGTTACCTTAACCCGATCAGCCAAAGAAGAGATCGGGAGATTGATGCATGCAGAAGGCTTTGATACCACCCAACATTTAAGGGTAGGAGTTAAAGGCGGAGGTTGTAGTGGAATGACATACGTATTGGGTTTTGACAGCAAAACGGATAAGGATGATGAATTTGAGATCGACGGGATATCCTGCATCATGGAAAGGTCGCATGGCATTTACCTGATGGGCATGGAAGTGGATTGGCAGGGTGGATTAAATTCGAGGGGATTTACTTTTAATAATCCCAATGCCAGTAAAACCTGCGGTTGCGGTACGAGCTTTGCGGTATGATTTAAAACAATAAAAGAATAAAAATGCCCCGTCAATTGACAGGGCATTTTTTTTGAAGTCGTAGTAGTTCCGAAAATAATCCGCAAGCCAGTCGCCACCACACGTAAGCGCCGCCGTCTGGTCTCCGACCAACGGCGAAAGTGTTCCTTCCGCCAATCATCCGCAAGCCCTCTGCCGCCCCACGTGAGCGCCGCCGTCTGGTCTCCGACCAACGGCGAAAAGAGTTTAAAACAATTTGCCTCAATTTATATAGATTAGCATAATGAATCAATCCTACCCTGAATACTGGCCGCAGTATTTCAC
>OLKZ01000162.1_pt1 | contig 25659 bp, 18 predicted proteins | sample 1604431 | NCBI WGS metagenome assembly OLKZ01 (sample SAMEA104055714, study PRJEB20765) | soil metagenome | isolation source: soil
AACAACCTTTTTATGGCGGCTGAAGGACGTTAACTTAGGGTGGTCAGTTTGCACCGGATAGAGGTGGTCAGTATCACCGGATTTTCCACTCAACCATTTCGTTTTCAAGTTCATTCTTGTGTTATACGATTTATGTTTGCCATCTACAGTAAAATGGTCATAATCATTTTTTTGGTTTACCATATCGTACCGGCCAAGCAAGTGTTTGTTGTCGGCAACAAATATTTTCTTTATACTGGGTGATATGATTATAAAATCGATTTCGCCACGGTCTTTTACCAGCAGTGAATAAGTCTTCTCTTTTGTAATCAGCTTAGTTACATTCCGCTGATATATCAAGCCAGTTGTTTTAATATCATTTTCAATTTTATCATCAAGCCATTTATCATGTGCATCATGTTTGCTAGTAGCATATTGCTTTATAGTTTTTACATTCTCCCACTCCGTAGGTATCTTGCCCCAAGGAATAGCATTGAGAAATAGGCTTCCCTCAGCTTCGTTCCATGAAGCGACGCTAAAAACAAAAAATTCTTTTTGGTTTATTGTCCATAATAGGATCGGCCTATATAAATATTTGTTCAGTGAGTGCGGCCGTTTGAGTAATTCCGAAAGAGGCAACTTATTATCTCTTGTAAGTGTCATACCCGATAGGTACACTTCAATTAAATCAATAGGACTTTTGGTATAGCCATGAATATCTTTAATAAATCCATCTCGATTAACCGATATGCAATCACCATACTTTAAATTATGATGCTCCATTATCACAATAATGGACTGTAAAACCGTATCGCAGTCGACTTGAAAAGATTTTGAGAGCGCCGTATTAAAATCAGCACGACCATCTTTGTCGACTACATAGTCATAATCATCAGTCTCTTGCTTATCACCAATATGCTGAAAAATAAATTCGTAATGATGTCGCCTACTAAAAACGTACAGACCATTGCTGTCAAACGAGACATCCATAGCATCTTCGATCATTGCTTGCTCAGCAATAGATTCTGCGCAACAAAGCAACATTTTCCCTAAAAACAATAGGTCATTAACTATTGGCTCGATTCTTTTTTTAAAATTCTCATCTTTTTTTTCGCCAGTTACCATATCGACATAGCAGCCTTGCTCAATAATTATTTTAAGTATTCTCCGGTATTCAGCAATATATGACCTGTCAATTCCTTCCGGCAAGTTTTCAAAATGTTCGGAATGTCTCAGGTTTGTTACCTGCTCGTGCAGCCAAACCATTTCTTTATAAAAAGTGTATGATTTCTCATTGGTGCAAATTCTTTCAAACTCGGAAATGTAATAATTTTGGCAAAAGAAAAATATATCGGTAACGACCTCGGCAGTATAGAGACCTCTTCCATATTTTTCTAATATGAATCTAGAAAGAGGTTCCCTAAATTTTGGCTCGGCCGCTTTAATTCCTTTTAATATTATATATTCATCTCCTATAGCGAACACCTGCATAAGGAAAATATTAATTAGTTACGAGATAAATGCATGATTATCTTCCAAAATTACGTGAATTAATCAGTCCTAAAGATGATAATGTGCTTGCGTAACCAACTTCCTGCTTTTGGATGGCACTAACGTTCCATCGTATCTTTGCGAAATAAATTTGGACGAATGCGAGACACAAAATTTCAATACGAGCAAGAAGTCATGCGGACGCGAAAAAAAGAGCCTGAACGGTATGTGTGCATCCGTAAGGTATAAAAACTGATAGCTAAAAGCAACAAAAATGGTTTTCCGTGGAAATCAACGACTTATAAGGATGAAGAGTAATGATCTAAATAAGTATCCTTTGAACTTATTTACTGGAGGGCCTCGAACCAATTCTAGAGTGACATTCGACAACCAATTTTGAAATTCTGTTAAAAGACTACCAAAATCACATATAACAGAAAAAAATGATAAAATATTTTGCTTTTATGTTGAAAATCAGGTAAATTCACAGTAGCTCTTTGAACTAACAATCCGGATTATACTGTTCATTGACTGTATTTTAATTCATAATTTTTAAAAAAAAGTAAATGAAAATAAAAACAGTTGTTGTAATCTTATTTGTTAACCTGGAAAATCCTTGCTGCCTTGGCTAAAATGTCCAAGGATGATTTTATTGAATTCAACTTTGCGATTAGTTTTAAATGGAAAAGATCGAATAGGAAAAAAAATAACCCGAGTTCACAGCTGGTTTCGGAAACGAAGAGTGAAAGTACAAGTAGCCTTCTGAGGGGTTCCGAAAAAAATGGAAAGACTTCACATGATGGTAAGAAAGTAGAGGGCAAAAACAAAGCAAGTACCCCTCGAAAAGACAAAACGACTTATAATGTTTGTCCTAAAGCAGAGAGTGCGGTTATGAGCCACACACCTCGCAAGAGCTTCTTAAAAAAAGCAATGACGCTTCTTTTTGGGTTTATTATTTTACCCACCTTTATTCGGAACTGGGATTTCATAGAACCTATTTCACAGTTAATTATCTGGCTACGGAGGCTAATTAAGTAAAGTCTAATTATGTTAGACATAATAAAAAAGCTGAAAATAAAAAAAGGAGGTAAATAATGCATCGAAGCCAATGGTTTTGTATAGTTTTTCAGCGCTTCTATCAACAATAATTATTGGCAGTTAGCACGCCGATTTTTAAAATGCACTTAGGTTTTAAAAGCTTGAATTTTCATCCGCATATTTAGCGCAGCATAGTTACAGGATAACTACTTTACAAGTAAACTAATTAACAGTTTAACTAATTTTGTTAGGTGTACACCGATTTCAGCCTTGCATTTCTGCGCAGAAGTGCAAGGCATTTTTGTTTTACCTAAAGGCTAAAACAGAAGTGACAGACCTTATTAAAATGAAATCGAAAGAATGCTTGGTACAATGACTAAGAAAACTGGACTGCGTAAGAATGCTTCTAATTCTAATTAAGACACATTAAATTGCTATTATAAAACGGCTACAGATCATATTACTTATCGTTCTTGGGGCACTATTTATTTATTTTCCAATAGTTGCATACCGATGTCATTATTCGACGATTAAGGTTTGGGCCCAAACAACTCGTAATTCAATAGTATTCCCAATACTCTTTTTCACTACTCTAACTGTTGAACACTATATATTCACGTTCCGTAAACTTTACAAAGGTCAAAATTTTGTGCCGGGTGATTCTTTAATATCACAGCTATTTTATCTAAATCGTGGCCACTGGAAAGCCGAACTAACGGAAATCGAAAGCTTATTTCAAATTATTCTCGGTTATTTTTTAACGATAGTTACGTTTGCTTTGTTTTATGAAACAATTTGGCTTTTTGATGACAATGCGTTTAGCAATAGAGTTGAAATGCATTTATTGAATTCAGTTTATTTTAGTGTCATTACGTCTGCGACGATTGGATATGGCGACATAGCCCCAGTAAGTGCTCTGGCTAAAATCACAGTGTGTTTTGAAGTATTTATCTCCCTTTTTTACGCAATCCTTGTTTTTATTTCTCTTCCATCCTTAATTAGGAAAGCTAATAAATCTAAACAGGAAATATAAGCAGTTTATTGATCTATATTATCAATTGGACTAGATACACGAGAGATTATTTTCAATGAACCGAGTAAGTCGTTCATTTTCTATAGTAAACTTACAAACGAAATGTTTTACGGTTTTGTTCCAATCGATTGATAATCAAAAAGGCTTTTAGCCCTGGCGAGGCCACACTATATTTCATAAACACCTCATTTTCCCTTAATTTATAAATCATAAAAAAATTATTCTCTGCCTGCGTTTGTGTCATCACAAATGTATTTCCAGGAAAAACTGATGGCCCAGATTAGCAACCAATAGATTCAACTTAATAGAGCCATTCAATATGTGAATTATGTAAATCATTTCCATAGTTATGCAACATTTACAATATGCCTCAAGGTAGTTTTGTAGGACAATTCAAAATTACCTTGAGGCATAGTATAACGTTTCAGTAAGGAAACGCAAGGATTGCAAGGCAAATGAAAATAAAAATCATAGCCGAACCTGATTTTTATCATTAATCGCACAAACTGGATTTTGTTTCTTTATACTCAATGAGAAGATTTCTCGTAACCATATTAGCCTTTTTGTACATCAGCACTTCCACAGGTGCCACACTGCGCATGCATTACTGTATGGGCGTATTGACAGATTGGGGCTTTGGTCAAAAAGATTCTAAATACTGCAGCAATTGCGGTATGAAAGAATCAAATCAGAAAGATAAAGGATGCTGTAAGGATGAACAGAAGTTCTTCAAAAATGTTACTGACCAAAAAATCGCTGAATCAACTAATCAGCTTATACAGTTAATAGCTTTTACTCTGCCACCGGCTTTTGTTGAATTACCTTCCGATGTTTTCCCTTTCTTAACGTTGGTGAATCCTATCACACATGCACCACCCCGAAATAGCGGCATAGCCGTTTACATCCGCAACTGCATTTTCCTTATTTAGAATTTTACTTCCTCTATAGGCCAAACAAATTATTTGTTCGGCTATTGGCATTTCAATATGCTCGGTCATGTATTTAATTTATTAATATAAATAACATCATGGTTCAAAAACTAATTGAACTGGCATTACGAAACAGGTTTATCGTTCTGATTATAGCAGGTGGACTGTTTGCCTGGGGCATTTACTCCATCAAACAAAATCCAATTGATGCCATTCCTGATCTGAGCGAGAACCAGGTGATCGTTTTCACAGAATGGATGGGTCGCAGCCCTCAGGTAATAGAAGACCAGGTTACCTACCCGCTGGTATCCAATCTTCAGGGTATTCCAAAGATCAAAAATATCCGGGGCACTTCTATGTTCGGGATGAGTTTTGTTTACATCATATTTGAAGATAACGTTGATGTGTATTGGGCGCGGACTAGGGTATTGGAAAGACTAAACTATGCACAGCGCTTATTACCACAGGGAATTACTCCTACACTTGGTCCTGACGGAACCGGCGTGGGCCATGTTTTTTGGTACACTCTGGATGCAAAAAAAATGGACCTGGGAGAACAACGGGCCCTGCAGGATTGGTACGTAAAATTTGCCTTACAAACGGTTCCAGGCGTTGCAGAAGTAGCTTCTTTTGGAGGTTTTGAAAAGCAATACCAGTTAGTGGTCGATCCTGTAAAACTCCAATACTATAACGTTTCCCTGATGGATGTTATGAATAAAGTGAGAGCGAATAATAACGATGTTGGCGGCCGGAAATTTGAAATGAGTGATATGGCTTATATCATCCGCGGCCTGGGATATGTAAAGGGTAAGGAAGACCTGGAAAGCATTGCAGTTGGCAACTATAACGGCATTCCCGTTCGTGTTAAAGACATTGCCACTGTTCAAATGGGGGGAGATCTGCGCCTTGGGATCTTTGATCAAAACGGTGAGGGGGAAGTGGTAGGCGGTATTGTTGTAATGCGCTATGGCGAAAATGCTGATAAGGTAATCACCGCTGTTAAGCAAAAGATGAAAGACGTAGAAACGGGATTGCCTGAGGGAGTGAAATTTCACACGGCTTACGACAGAAGTACTTTGATCGAAGAAGCAATTGCTTCGATAAAAGGAACATTGATTGAAGTATTGATAACGGTCTCGATCGTGGTGATCATTTTCCTTTTTCACTGGCGCAGTGCTATTATCATTCTTATACAGTTACCCATATCTGTAGCAATAAGTTTCATATTGCTTCAAATCTTTGGCATATCCTCCAATATCATGTCACTGACAGGTATTGCACTGGCTATTGGAATTGTGGTAGATGACGGCATTGTAATGGTGGAGAATTCTTATCGGTACCTCTCCGAGGCGCAGATAGGAAAAACAAAAAAATTAACGAATTAAAATTGTTTTCATTGAAAAATATATTCCGAAAACGCAAACCAATTTTAACACCGGAAGAACACCTTGAAATTATCGGCAAGGCATCTAAACAAGTGGGGCCGGGTGTATTTTTTTCCAGCATGGTAGTTATTGTTTCCTTTTTGCCCGTATTCTTATTAACTGGCATGGAAGGGAAATTATTCAGTCCACTGGCATGGACAAAAACATTTATCCTGCTGGTAGATGCGTTTTTAGCTATTACATTGGCCCCGGTACTGATCTCTTTTTTCCTGCATGGAAACCTGAAGCCGGAAAGCGCTAATCCTATCACCCGCACATTGGAGAAATTATACAGGCCCGTTTTAAAATTATGCCTGAAATGGAAATCAATAGTAATAGGAATTGGTGTGCTGTCATTGGTAGCAGGAATAATTATGTTCACACGTTTAGGTTCTGAATTCATGCCTCCCTTAGATGAAGGCTCTATACTCTTCATGCCCATATCCATGCCTGACGTATCCAACTCAGAGGCGAAACGGATCTTACAGGTACAGGATAAACTCATCAAGTCATTACCTGAAGTAACCAATGTTTTAGGTAAAGCGGGCCGGGCCAATACAGCAACAGATAATTCACCGATCAGCATGATTGAAACTGTAATACTACTGAAACCAAGAAATGAATGGAGGCCCGGGATAACAAAAGATGACATTATCAATGAACTCAATGAAAAGTTGCAAATACCCGGCATTAGGAATGGATGGACGCAACCTATCATAAACCGCATCAACATGCTTTCTACCGGTATCCGAACAGATGTGGGCGTAAAAGTATTCGGACAAAACCTGGACACTATTTATGCCTTTGCCCAAAAAATAAAAAATCAACTAGAAGGCATTCCTGGTGTTCAGGATCTCTATGTTGAACCAATAACAGGCGGCAAGTATATTGATATCACTGTCAAAAGAGATGAGATCAGTCGATATGGTTTGAGTGTAGATGATGTGAATGCTGTTGTAGAAAGTGCATTAGGTGGAATGAAATTGACAACCACCGTCGAAGGGCGTCAACGTTTCTCTGTCAATGCCCGGTTTGGTCAGGATTTCAGGAATAATATCCAGGCTATAAAACGGCTGCAGGTGCAGACCATGGGTTTTGGCCCGGTACCTCTGGAAGCCGTTGCCGATATTACTATTTCTGAAGGGCCGCCCATGATCAATTCCGAAAATGCCTTACTAAGGGGAACTGTTTTATTTAATGTACGAGGAAGAGACCTGGGAAGTACAGTTACAGAAGCACAAAAGAAACTGAATGCAATGATCGGCGAAATGCCCAAAGGGTATTTTTTAGACTGGAGCGGTCAATGGGAAAACCAACTTCGGGCCAACCGTACATTAAAAATTGTTATGCCCATCGTACTGGTAATTATTTTCATGGTGCTTTACTTCACCTATCATTCTTTTAAAGAATCATTGTTAACAATGATAACCGTGCCATTTAGTTTAACGGGAGGTGTTTTCCTGGTGTATTTCTATCACGTGAATTTATCAGTTGCTGTAGCTGTTGGCTTTATTGCTTTATTTGGAATGGCGGTGGAACTGGCGATGTTGATGACGATCTACCTGAACCAGGCCATGATAAACCTGGTGGCGGATAAAGGAAATTCAAGAGATACCATTTCAAAAGCTGATCTGAGAGAATATATTATTGCCGGAGCCACCAAACGCCTGCGCCCTGTGATCATGACGGTTTCTGTTTCATTGTTTGGCCTAATACCAATCCTCTGGGCTACCGGTGTAGGAAGTGATGTGATGCGGCCAATTACCATCCCATTGATCGGCGGAACGATCACCACCATTATCTATGTACTGTTTGTGACTCCCGTAGTACTTGAAATGGTAAAAGAATCTGAATTAAAACGTAACGGTAAAATTGAAATAATCAATGTCAAATAAAAAACACATCATCGTATTGGCAGTATTCCTTGTTGTGGGAAAATGCATGCAGGCACAGCAAATGAACCTGGACAATATTGTAAATGAAATCCGAAGTAAACATCCTGCCATCAAAATGTATAATGCAGATATCCGTTCTATGGATGAAGCGGCCAAGGGAGCCAAAAGCTGGATGCCGCCTGAGTTCAGTTCAGGTTTCTGGATGGTTCCCTATGATCCCAAATTGTGGAAGAAAGATGATATGGGTGCAACAGGTATGGGGCAGTATATGATCGGTGGGCAGCAGATGATTCCCAATAAAAAGAAACAGAATGCAGATGCCGCCTATATGCAAGCCATGTCATCCGTTGAAAAGGAAAAAAAGAATGCAACGCTCAATGAATTGATCAGTGATGCCAAACAGTTTTACTACGAATGGATAATTCTAAAAAAGAAACTGGCAATTCTTGAACAGAATGAGAAACTGCTCGACTTCATGATCAAAAATGCGGAGATACGCTACAAGAATGGATTAGAAAAGATCAGCGCATATTATAAAGCAAAAGCAGCATTGGGTAATGTAAAGAATATGCAGTTGATGTTTGAAAGCGATATTAAAGAAAAACGCATCGGTATCAACTCCCTGATGGGAAGGAACGCACTGATCGATTTTGACATTGATACTACATATCGCTTGAATGATTATTCAACGATCGTTTTTGACAGTACGCTTTTTTATACCAACCGCAGCGATTTAAGAGCTATCGATAAAGACATCAATCTCACTTTCCTGAAACAGGAAACGGAAAGACAAAGCCTGAAACCACAATTTGGTATCCGCTATGAACACATGTTTGGATTTGGTGGATTTCCCATGCAATACACTTTAATGGGCATGATGAAACTGCCCTTGGCCAAATGGTCTTCCAAAATGAATAAAGCCAATATTGAAAGCCTCAAATGGAAAGCAACCGCCCTGCAGTCACAAAAAGAAATGATGGTAAATGAATATAGCGGCATGGGGTATAGTATGCGCAATGAACTGGAGCTAAAGAAAAAGCAATTGAAGCTCTATGATGATAATATTATACCGGCTTTGAAGAATAATTACAAGACCATGCAATTGGGCTATGAGCAGAACACGGAAGAATTATTCATGTTATACGATGCCTGGGAAACTTTATACATGGCGCAGCTGGAATATATTGAAATATTGAACCAGGTTCTGAAAATGCAGGTTTCACTGGAAAGATTAATGGAAAAGAAATGAACAAAATAAAAATAAGTTGGCAGTTGGCAGTTGGTAGTTGGCATTGTGCAATTCACTATTGGCTGCACCTTGCACATAGGCAATTGATTAAGCGAAATAAGCGCTCAGCGTTACATATTGCAGACTGCCCACTGCCCACTTCCCGCTGCCCATTGCCTATTGCATATTGCCTGTTGCTTATTGGCTTAGCAGCCTGTAATGAAAAAAAGAAAGTAGACCATTCGAACCAACCGCAATCTGCAAAATTAGAATCCCTGACAAAACCCACCAATGAATTTGTGCTTAGCTCTATTCCCATTACCGCTATACAAAGAAAAGATGAGCAAATAGAAGTTGAGGCGTTAGGAAATGTCGCCTACGATACAAGGCAGATAGGAAGTATTTCATCAAGAGTGGCGGGTAGGATCGAAAAATTGTACGTGCGCTATCGTTACCAGGCGATCAGCATGGGTCAGCGCGTCATGGATATATACAGTCCGGAGATGATGACGGCGCAGCAAAACTTATTATTTCTCATTAAGAACGACCCGGATAATACAACATTTATACAGGCAGCAAAAGATAAGTTACTGTTACTCGGAATGAGCAATGAACAATTGAAGCAGATCATAAGAACAAATGATCCTTCTTTCACCATTGCGGTATATAGTAATTACTACGGCCATATACATGAATCAGCAATGAACGGTACAATGAATACTCAGTTGGCCGGCATGAAAGACATTGCATTGATCACTGAAGAACTTTCTTTAAAAGAAGGCATGTATGTACAAAAAGGCCAGTCTGTTTTTGTAGTGTATAACCCCGATCAGGCATGGGCCCTGTTGAATATCTATGGTGATAACCAGGGCCTGGTGCAAAAAGGTAACATGGTAAGGATTAATCCCGAAACTGCTCCTGGAAAAGATTTCAGGGCTTCCATAGATTTTATTGAACCCTTTTATCGCAAAGACAGTAAAACACTTACAGCAAGGGTATATTTCAATAACAGTGAATTAAAAATTCCGATAGGCAGCCAGGTGAAGGCTACCATTTTTGGCAATTCAAAAGATGCTTACTGGTTACCTGCAACATCTGTTTTGTCAATGGGGATGGATAAGGTAGTATTCCTAAAAACTGGAAATGGTTTCAAAGCGCATAATGTTAACACAGGTATTTTAAACAAGGGTCAGATACAAATTATGAGTGGTTTATCCCCGTCTGATTCAGTTGCTGTAAATGCACAATATTTAATGGACAGTGAAAGCTTTATTAAAATAAAAGAGTAGTTATGAAATATTTCATCATTGCATTTTTCCCAATTCTTTTTTTTGCAGCCTGCAATAGCAAGAAAGAACCGTCCCGGGATCCTGATATCTATTACACCTGTTCGATGGATCCACAGGTTATTGAATACGAGCCGGGAAAATGCCCGATCTGTCACATGCAGCTTACACAAATGAAAAAAAGTGCCGGGGAAAAGGAAGATGAGATCCTCTTGAGTGCCCAGCAAATTCAATTGGGTAATATTAAAACCGATACCATCAGGAATGGCTCTATTGGAGACAAACTGGTTTTAACAGCTACTCTGAATTTCGACCAGATGAAAGCTTCCTCAGTTAGTTCAAGAGTAATGGGAAGGATTGAAAAACTGTATTTTAAGAATCTCGGTGATTACATTAAGACTGGCGCTCCTTTATACGATCTGTACAGCGAAGAATTAAATAATGCTAAACAGGAGTATTTACTTGCATTGGACCGTAAGAAAATATTTACCAATGAAACTGCCATTGACTTTGACCAGTTATTACAAAGTGCAAAAAATAAATTGATGCTTTGGGGTATGAATGAATCACAAGTACAGGAATTGGTCAGAACTAAAAAAGCTACCCCAACTACTACCTTCTACAGCACATCATCAGGTTACATTACATCATTAGATATCAGGGAAGGCGATTATGTCATGGAAGGTGGAACGATAGTCAAATTGGCTGACCTTTCAACACTTTGGGCCGAAGCACAGGTGTATACTTCGCAGCTTTCTGAAATTGATCAAAATGGTATTGCAACAGTACAACTGCCGGATATGGATGGCAAAGAAATTAATGGGAAGATCGAATTTGTAAATCCTGAGATCAATCCTGATACAAGGATCAATTTGATCAGGGTATCGATTCCAAACACCGGCAACCAGTTAAAACCCGGTATGCCGGCGTATGTTGTATTGAAAGGCCGGCAGCATACAACACTCGCACTTCCAACAGATGCGGTAATGAGGGATGGCAAAGGAGCCACAGTTTGGGTAAAAACCGGGGAACATTCCTTTAAAAGTAAAATGGTGGTACTGGGCCTGGAAACTGATGACAGGATCGAGATCAAATCAGGATTAAGTGCAGGAGATGTGCTGGTCATCAGTGGAGCTTATTTGTTGAACAGTGAATATATTTTCAAGAAAGGCGCAAATCCGATGGCAGGGATGAAGATGTAAAAGAACAAACCATTTTACCCCAAAATAGCTCTAATTTTGTTTCGGCTCAATGAAAAGAAGTATATCCATACAAATAAAAGCGGTCTTTCTGCTAATGGTTTTCGCTCTGAATACCCTAGTTGGATTTGCCTGTGCTATTGGGATCGATATGGGTTTTAATGGTCATCATCATCATGAAGAAGCAACTGAAATTCATGTGCGTGCGGATGGAACAAAACACATCCATAAAGCGCATGGGCATCACCACGACAACAAAGGCGCTTCAAAAAAAGATGATTGTTGCAATGATAAAGTTGTAAAAATATCACAAGGAGATAAAGCTATCCCCCAATCCAATACTATCATTAATCCTGTATTCTTTTCACCATTCAATGTCTCTTATTATAACATTGATATAGTTTATCCTTCACAGGTAACAGCGAGCATTAAATATTTTGTTCGTAATTACCATCCTCCAATTCCTGACATCCGCATAGCCATCCGGAGTTTCCAGATATGATTTAGTGTATAAGGTTTTATGCATGGCATTGTCATGCCTTTAATTATTTTATACATTAAAACTTACACATGAAAAATACAATTGGAAATATTGCAATTGCAGCTATGATCCTGGTTGCATGCAATAGTAACAGCAAATCAACAGAAAGTACGTCAGCCAGGGATACCACCCCGGTATCTAATGTAGCTGCAACCGATTCGGGTAATACTGCTTCAATGAAAGATATTGTAAATAGCTACCTGCAATTAAAGAATGCTTTTACAAAAGATAATACAACCGATGCGGCAACCGCAGGAACATCATTGGAAACTGCATTTAAAAACTTCAACAAAACAACTTTAACGGCTCAGCAAAAGAAGACATTCGAAGATATAAAAGCCGATGCAGGCGAACATGCCGAACATATAAGTAAAAACGGAGGCAACATCTCTCACCAACGGGAGCATTTTGAAATGTTGAGCAAAGACATGTACGACCTGGTAAAAGCGTTAGGCGGGGGCCAAACCTTATACAAAGTTTTTTGCCCAATGTATAATAATGGCAAGGGCGCTTTTTGGTTGAGCGAAACAAAGGAGATAAATAATCCTTACCAGGGTAAAGACATGCCAACTTGTGGAATAGTGAAAGAAGAAATAAAATAACCATGCATCTTATTAAAAAAATAGGGTTGGTGTTACTGGCTGTATTCATTGCCATTCAATTTATACGGCCTGGCAGAAATATAAGCAACCAGGTTTTGCCTTCGAATATTTCAAAACTGGTTAGTATCCCGGATAGTGTGCAGGTACTTTTAAAAAATGCTTGTTACGATTGCCATAGCAATAACACCGGCTATCCCTGGTATTCAAATATTCAACCAGTGGGCTGGTTATTGGCCAAGCATATCAAACAAGGTAAAGCAGCACTGAATTTCAGTGAGTTTGGCAGCTTTTCAACAAGGAGGCAATTGAGCAAACTGACTGAGATCGCAAATAGTGTCAGGGATGATATAATGCCTATATCATCCTATAAATGGATGCACAAAAATGCAAGGCTTTCAATTGACGAAAAAACGCTGATAATTAATTGGGCTCATCAATCAAAAGACAGCCTTTCGGCAAAAAATTAAAAGATTGAATAAAATAAAGAAAATATTGATCAAGGTTTTTAAAGCGGGTTTTTGGTAGAAAAAAAGATTGCTGCAAATAAAATATTTATTATGGAACATCACCAGGAATCAATGAAAGAGAACCATGCAGGGCATGATATGAGTAAAATGCAGCATGGAGCCAATCCATCAATGGGTAAGGCTGGGCATAACCATCATGCTATGATGATCGCTGATTTTAAAAAAAGGTTTTATGTAGTACTTATACTGACCATCCCCATTATGCTGTTATCAACTATGATACAACATTTCATAAGTATTAACTGGCAATTTACAGGCTCGCAATACATCCTGTTTGCTTTATCAACAATTGTGTTTTTTTATGGCGGCTGGCCATTTTTAAAAGGGCTGGTTGATGAAGTAAAAACAAAGAGTCCCGGCATGATGTTCCTTATCGGCTTTGCAATAACAGTGGCATACATCTACAGCGTGGCCATTGTTTTTGGCCTACAGGGCATGGATTTCTTTTGGGAACTGGCGACCCTTATCCTCATCATGCTTTTGGGGCATTGGATTGAAATGAAGTCTATTGCAGGCGCATCAAAGGAGTTGGAACTATTGGTACAGTTGATGCCTTCCGATGCTCATATGGTAATGCCCGATATGGTCCATGATGTAAAGACCGATACATTGAAAGAGAATGATATCATTCTTGTTAAACCAGGAGAAAAGGTTGCAGCCGACGGAATAATATCAGAAGGTGAAAGTTATTTGAATGAATCTATGTTGACAGGTGAATCAAAACCAGTGCAAAAGAAAAAGGGAGATAAAGTAATTGCCGGCGCCATTAATGGAAATGGAGCTATTAAAGTTACCGTATCTCACGCCGCAAAAGATTCTTATCTCTCACGGGTAATAAAACTGGTTGATGATGCACAGAAATCTAAATCCAAAACGCAGTTACTGGCTGATACAGCCGCAAAATGGTTGACCATTGTTGCATTGCTTGCAGGAGTTACTACTTTTCTATATTGGTATTTAACGGGCCAATCTCTGGCCTTTGCCATGGAAAGAATGGTAACTGTAATTGTTATTTGTTGTCCCCATGCTTTAGGATTGGCAGTACCGCTGGTAGTTGCAAAATCAACTGCGTTGTCGGCAAAAAACGGTTTGCTCATTAAAAACAGGACTGCATTTGAAAATGCAAGGAAGATCACAACCATCGTATTTGATAAGACCGGCACACTTACAGTTGGAAAATTTGAAGTATCAAAATTTGTATCCTTGAAGAAAGAGTTAGCCGAAAATGAGATCATTCGCCTCGCTTCAGCATTGGAGCAAAAATCAGAGCATCCAATTGCAACAGGTATCCTCCAAAAAGCAAAAGACTTATCTATAACCGTTCCATCTACACAAGAATTCAAAGCTATTACAGGAGAAGGTGTTGAAGCAAAGGTGGAGGGTAAAAAGATACTGGTGGTTAGCCCGGGATACTTAAAAGAAAATAACATTACTATTCCGGATGGTTTTACAGCAAACGATACAGAGACGGTGGTGTTTGTAATTGTCGCTAATGAATTAGCAGGTTGGATTGCTTTATCGGATGAAATACGGCCCGAATCAAATGATGCTATTAAAACTCTGAAGCAAAATCACATCAAATCAATATTACTTACGGGTGATAATAATAAGGTGGCGAAAACTGTAAGTGAAACCATCGGCATGGATAGTTTTATTGCGGAAGTATTGCCCCATGAAAAGCTCGAAAAAATAAAAGAGCTGCAAAGCAAGGGCGAGTTTGTTGCCATGACAGGTGATGGCGTAAATGATGCCCCTGCGCTGGCACAGTCAGATGTAGGTATTGCCATTGGAAGCGGCAGTGATATTGCGGCGGAAACAGCAGGCATAGTTTTGGTAAACAGCAATCCACAAGACATTGTGAGCCTGATCTTATTTGGTAAAGCAACTTACCGAAAAATGATCCAGAATTTAATTTGGGCAACCGGCTACAATATAGTGGCATTGCCATTAGCAGCAGGTATTTTATACAAAAAGGGAATTTTACTGAGCCCCGCTGCCGGTGCTGTATTAATGACCCTGAGTACCGTGATCGTAGCCATAAATGCAAGTATGTTAAAGATAAAAAAATAACAAGATGAAGAAGATGATCATAATAGGCCTGGCATTGATAATATATTCAATAGGCTATGCCCAGGATATGAAGGGCATGGATATGTCCAAAAAGCCAAATGCAAAACAAACCCTACCAGTAACGTATACATGCCCAATGCATCCTCAGATCCACGCAACCAAACCTGGCAACTGCCCGATTTGCGGGATGAAACTGGTGAAAGAAAAACCTAAGACTGTTGCAAAGCCAGTTATTAATAAGCAGCCCGTAATGCAAAAGCCAATCATGGATAATAACGACAGCATGGGCAAAATGAAAATGCCGGCAGATACCCTTCCTACACAGCCAGTAACATATACCTGTCCAATGCACCCGCAAATTCATGCGACAAAACCGGGTAATTGCCCTATATGTGGTATGAAATTGATCAAAGAAAAACCGAAGCTTATTGTGCAGCCATCAACTAATAAACCTGACAGTTCAACAAAGATGGATAACATGGGCGATATGAAAAAGGATACGATGAAAATGCCGGTGAAAAAAGAACCTGAGAAAATGGATGATATGAGTATGGGAGATGATAATGACTTACAGATAAATATTAAAAAAGCAAAGACAAACCTCGGTGCTATTAAAACTATTGCAGCAACAATGCCACCACGTACTGTGCGTTACGATTTATACATAAGGGACACGACAGTAACCTTTGGTAAAAAATCTAAAAGGGCAATTGCCGTGAACGGGCAGATCCCGATGCCAACATTAACCTTTACTGAGGGTGATACAGCAGAAATATGGGTGCATAACGAAATGAATGAAGAAACATCGCTGCATTGGCATGGTCTGTTCCTGCCCAATAGAATGGATGGCGTTCCCAATCTTACGCAAATGCCCATAATGCCACATACAACTTATTTATACAAATACCCGATAGTACAAACGGGCACACACTGGTACCATAGCCATACCGGCTTGCAGGAGCAGATCGGCATGTATGGCGCCTTTATTATGAAAAAGAGAAAAGCTGAATGGGATATCCCTACAATTCCATTAGTTATCAGCGAATGGATCGATATGAAACCCGAAGAAATTCATCGCAGTTTAAAAAATGCTACTGACTGGTTCGCTATAAAAAAAGGAAGCACGCAGAGTTATGCAGAAGCGATAAGAAAGGGGCATCTAAAAACCAAGCTTAACAATGAATGGAAGCGGATGAATGCAATGGATGTGAGCGATGTGTATTATGATAATATCCTGATCAATGGAAAGAACCAAAATGAACAACCGCAATTCAAGGCCGGGGATAAAGTGAGGCTGCGAATAATAAATTCAGGGGCCTCTGATTATTTCTGGCTTAACTGGTCAGGGGGAAAAATAACAGTAGTGGCTTCGGATGGCAATGATGTGGAGCCGGTTGAAGTAGACAGGTTGATCATTGCTGTATCAGAAACTTATGATGTTGTAGTAACCATTCCTGACAATATGAGTTATGAATTTTTAGTGACTCCCGAAGATCGTACAAGATCAGCTTCGCTCTGGCTGGGCAGCGGTATGAAGATGCCCGCAACAAAGTTGCCCAGGCTAAAATATTTCGCGGGAATGAAAATGATGAACGGGATGATGGATATGAATGGAAATATGAAACCAATGGGAATGGAAATGAGCAATCAAACAATGGATATGAATACAGTAATGTATCCTGAAATAGCCGGACCAGAAAACGCAAAGGATACCATGCAGTCTCCCCAAATGAAAACCAACAGTATGCCTGGAATGGATATGCCAGCAGATAAGGTGGATATTGTAACCCTCAACTATGGAATGCTCAGGACGCCTGAAAAAGCTACTTTGACTCCAGGTCCTTTAAGAGAATTAAAATTTAATCTCACAGGAAATATGAACCGTTATGTTTGGACCCTGGATAATAAAACCATTTCGGAATCAGACAGGATATTAATTAAAAAAGGTGAAAATCTCAGGATTATTCTTTTCAATAATTCCATGATGCGACATCCTATGCACCTGCATGGACATGATTTCAGAGTGCTGAATGGACAGGGTGATTATGCGCCGATGAAAAATATTATTGATATTATGCCAATGGAAAGAAACACTATCGAATTTGCGGCCAACGAAGATGGCGGCGATTGGTTCTTTCATTGTCATATTTTATACCACATGATGAGTGGCATGGGCAGGATATTCCGATACGATAATAATCTGCCTAATCCTGGTATTCCTGATCCTAAGCTGGCTAAGCGAAAATTAAATGCCGATGATAACGGTTTTCATTTTATGACAAAGGTTGGTATTGAATATAACGGAAGCGATGGAGAAGCCATGTTTGCAAATACCCGTTGGAAATTAAGCACTATGTGGCACCTGGGTTATCATGATATGCATGGATATGAAAGTGAGACGATGGTTGGGCGTTACCTGGGTAGGATGCAATGGTGGTATGCGTATGCAGGGTTTGACTACCATTACAAAATGCCGGGAGGCCCAAAAAACATATTTGGTGGAGAAGAAAAAACCTGGCTTGGACAAACAAGCAATAAAAATAACCGTCACACGGTTGTAGCGGGCATAGCTTATACGTTACCCATGCTATTTATAGCAGATGCGAGAATTGATGGCAATGGAAAATTTCGTTTTCAGTTTGGCAGGCAGGATGTACCCATATCCAGCCGGTTGCGCTTTAGCATGATGATAAATACTGATAAAGAATATATGGCAGGGTTCAGGTACATTATTTCAAAATATTTTTCATTGTCATCGCATTATGATAGTGATATGGGATTTGGCGCCGGATTCACGTTTACTTATTAAGTATCTTTAGTCTCAGCTATTATGAATTAAAGCGATTAATCATTTTCCATCACCAATAAATTAATCTTTATGAACAGGAAAGATTTCTTGCGGTCCGGAGCTTTAATTGGAGCCGGATCATTGATTACAAGCAACAATGCTTTTGCTCAAAACCTTACCAGCAACCCAATCGATAAACTCGTTGATGCGAATGGAAATTACATTCAACAAGCTTTACCTTATAGCGAAGGTTTTTTAGAACCGTACATGGATGCTGAAACCATGCACCTGCATTATACCTTCCATCATGGTGGTGCTGTGAAGGGGGCAAATAAAGATCTGCAAATGATCAAAAAGGCGCTTGATGATAATAACCTGGAGACAGTTGATTTCTGGACAAAAAAATTGTCTTATCATTTTTCATCTCATGTACTACATTCTATTTTCTGGACAAACCTTACCAATAAAAAAACAGTGCCAACAGGTGACCTGTTAAAGAGCATTGAGAAAGATTTTGGAAGCTACGACAGGCTCAAGGGATACATTGCAATAACTTCAAAAAACGTGGATGGAAATGGCTGGGGTATCCTCGGCTACCAGCCTTATTCGGATAAGCTCACAATTATGCAGTGCGAGAACCACGAAAAGCTTACGCAATGGGGCGTGGTGCCGTTGCTGGTAATTGACGTATGGGAGCATGCTTATTATCTCAAATACAAAAACAAGCGCGCCGATTTTGTGGACAGTATGTTGCAGCTGATCAACTGGGATAATGTTGCAGACCGGTTGGCCACCGCTGTTAAATTGGTGTAATTCAAAACCTGTTTACCTTTTACCTTTGCGCTCCTGAAAAAGCTAACTGCAATATTATTATTTCTGCCTTTTATCACGAAGGCTCAGAATTCTTTTATAGCCGTCATTAAAGCCGAAGGCACGAATGAACGACTACAGGGAGTTACCATCCAAATTAAAAACTTAAAACTATCAGCAATCAGTGGGAACAAAGGAGAGGTCGTATTGAAAAATATTCCGAATGCGAAATACGATATTGAAGTTTCCGGCATCGGTTATAAAGAAATAGAAAGCAGTTATCATTTCCCACTTCCTTCAACAGATACTATCCTAATATTTCTTGAACCCGAAGAAGGTAATCTGGCAGAAGTTACCATCAGCAGTACACGCTCCAACAGAAGCTTCAATAATACACCCACCCGTGTGGAAGTGATCGCCGCGGATGAGATTCGTGAAGAAGCAGCCATGCGGCCAGGTGATATCAGGATGTTGCTGAGTGAAAGCACAGGTATACAAGCCCAGCAAACATCCGCCACGAGTGCCAATGCGAGTATCAGAATCCAGGGGCTGGACGGGCGTTATACCCAGATCCTTAAAGATGGCTTTCCGTTATATGCAGGAGCTGCTACAGGATTGGGTCTGTTACAAACGCCACCGCTTGACCTGCGGCAGGTGGAGATCATAAAAGGAGCAGCCTCTACGCTATATGGAGGAGGGGCTATTGCAGGATTGATAAACCTACTTTCTAAACTGCCAACTGAACACAGGGAATTGAATTACCATTTCAATATAACATCTGCAGGCGGACTTGATATTAATGGCTTTTACAGCAAACGATCAAAAAAGATCGGTACAACGATCTTTGTTTCCCGCAATAGCAATAAAGCATTCGATCCTGCAGGCATTGGGTTTTCTGCCATACCAAAGTTTGAACGATACACCGTAAATCCTAAACTATTTTTATACTTCAACAATAAGACCGATCTCAACATCGGAATCAATACCAGCTTCGAGAACCGCCTGGGTGGAGACATTCAATACATAAAAGGTATGGGCGATAGCACCCACAGTTATTTCGAGTGTAATAAAACAAAACGCATCAGTAGCCAGCTTTCACTAACCCATCGGGTGAATGCAACAAACACATTTTTATTCAAGAACAGCGTAAGTTATTTTAATCGCGCCATCAACAGCAAGGGCTATAATTTTGACGGGACCCAATACAGCAGCTTTACAGAAGCAACCTGGGTAAGTAAAGGAAAAAACTCAGACTGGGTAGCAGGAATAAATATTTTATCAGACCATTTTACAGAACAAGAGATAACAGCGGCAGGGCTCCGCAATTATAATCAAACAACATGCGGAATTTTTGTGCAAAACACCTGGAACGCCTCAGGCTGGGTCACTATAGAAACAGGGCTGAGGGGTGATCATGTAAGCGATTACGATTATGCATTGCTGCCAAGGGTATCAGTATTATTTAAAATTACTCCGAAGCTAACTAGCCGTATCGGAGGAGGTTTTGGCTATAAACCCCCCACCTTCTTCACCGAAGAAAGCGAAAAACTTTTATACAAGAATGTACTGCCGGTGAATTCATCTTTAAATAAGCTGGAAAGAAGCTATGGTGCGAACGGGGATATTAGTTACAAAACCAGGTTCAATACAATCAGCTTCAGCATCAATCAATTCTTCTTCTATACTTATCTAAAGAACCCGTTGTTCCTTGAACACATGCCAGGCGGTTTATTTTCATTGGTAAACATTCCCGGGTACATTGATACAAAGGGAGCAGAAACAAATATCAAGCTAGGCTACCATGAGATGGCATTGTACCTGGGGTATACGTATACAGATGCGCAGGTTCATAATAACGGAATGACCTATCAAAACCCACTCACGCCAACACACCGCTTCAACGGCGCGCTTGTTTACGAGATAGAAGACAAATGGAAGATCGGCTCAGAGCTCTACTATTTCAGTAAGCAAAAACTAAGCGACGGAACTACGGGGCGCGGTTACTGGCTCAGCGGCCTGGTGGCAGAAAGACTATGGAAAAAATTCTCACTGTACATAAACTTTGAGAATTTCGGTGACGTTAGGCAAACCAAATTTGAAAGTATTTATAACGGCTCTGTTTCCAACCCTGTTTTTAAAGATATCTATGCACCATTGGAGGGTTTTGTTGTAAATGGGGGCATAAAAATAAAATTATAAGCAATAAATCCTGCCTTGCACTTTTTTAGTTGTGTGCAGCTGTTTATTAATTCCTCATGCGCCGGGAAAATTTGGCTTCTTCGATTTAAATAAAATTTCGTTTCTTTAAAGTATGATCACAATTCAGACTGACGGATATTTTACATCAAAATAAAATTTACTGCAATGAGATTATTACTTATCTACTTCACAGCCTGCATCATGGCCTCTTCTTTTTTGCCGGCTTGCGGAAACAATGAAAATGACGCGAAGAAAAAAGAGATTCAGCAAACACCATCCACTTCAACCCCCGACAGTGTATCAATAAAAGCCTCTACCAATAAACCTGATATCATAAATGCCCATGCCCTTTTAGATAAGATCTTTAATAATGGCATGCCCATATTGCTTTCAAAAGCTAAAGCAATTTTGGGAGATAAATTTATTTACAAAAAGGCCGAAGGCGAAGGTTCATTTGATTTTTATACATGGAATGTAACTGATGGGTCAGAGCTAAACTTTGAAGACATCAATTATAATGAAAACGGGGTTGAACTCGATGCGTTGACGATCTCGACCAAAACAAAAAACATAATAGAATGCCCATTTGGATTGGTTTTAAACCAATCAACTTTTACCAACTGTAAAAGTTTATTCCCGGCCCTGACAAAAGCTAATGGTGATGAAAAAGATTATAAATTCTTAAAAGATAAGATATGGTATTATCTGAAATTCGACAAAGACAATATACTTAAAGAAATAAGATGTGCCGGTTGGGAAATTGATACAACCGGTTGATCTTCACATTTTGAATAACCATCCTAAGACAAAATGGCATTCCATGCCAGGAGATAAAATAAAGTATTTTGATATGCTTTCTATGCTTTTCTTGCAGTATATATTTTGAAACTATTTATTAACAAACAGCCCTTATCCCGGCAAAATGATAGTCCTTACATTCACTTCTTTATAATTAATGCCGGTTAAAACGAGTCCCCTTCATGATTTAAGAGAAAGGAAGGATAAAGCCGCACGGTTTTTGTAAATATATATTCAGGTAAATGCGTCAACATGTTGAATCTGATGAACTCCGAGATTGAATTGTTTGCTTTTTTTGCATTAACACCCGACCTTGTATGCATTGCCGGAAAGAACGGGTATTTCAAAAAAATAAACGCTGTAGTAATTGAGAAATTAGGATATACCGAGGAGGAGTTATACGCAAGTCCCATCTCCACGTTCATATACCCGGGAGACAAGATGATGACCCGGGACAGCAGGGAAAAATTACTCACTGGTGAGGTGCTGCATAATTTTGTGAACCGTTATATGACAAAGAGCGGTAATATGCTATGGCTTGAATGGACCTCCATTTATTTTGCAGACAAGGAAATAGTGTTTGCCATTGCAAAAGATATTACAGAAAGAAAACAAATAGAAAAAGGAGTAGAAGAAAATTACAGGAAATATAAAAACCTGGCCACTCATTTTAAAAGTGATATAGAGAAAAACAGGAAATACCTGGCTTATGAATTACATGAAGAACTGGCGCAATTGGTCGCTACGGTGAAAATGGATCTTGACTGGATCGCCGAAAATGTAACCGGCCTGCCCGGGGTTTCAAAAAGCAGGATCGAGCATGTGATCATAGTTTCAAACCTGCTTATTAAAACACTGCAGCGAATTTCTTTTTCGATCAGCCCTAAAATGCTGGATGACTTTGGACTGAATGCCACATTGGAATGGCTTTGTAATGAATTTTCCATTTTGCACGGGATCCCCTGTACATTTGAAATGGCATATGATGAGGAAAGCTTGACGCATGAAATGAAAATAGACTTCTTCAGGATTTGCCAGGAGGCCCTCACCAATGTGATCGATCATGCAAATGCCGTTAAGGTAAAGGTAAGGATTGAAGATATAGGCGATACAATACAGCTTACTATTACTGATGATGGAGATGGCTTTGATGTGGCTCAGCAAAAACAAAGCCCCGGTTTGATCATTATGCGGGAACGCGCTGCTTCAATAAACGGCCGGTTGACCGTGCAAAGTAAACCGGGAGCCGGAACGAGTGTTGGTGTTACAATAGCAAAGCAAATCGGCGATGTGAATTGATCCTGTTTATATGGAAACTTTAATCCAAAGAAGAACTATAAAAATTATCCGGCGCAAAATATGACCCGATATTTAGATGCTATCTCAATAGGCAAAGTCATTTTAGTCTTATTTATCATGTTCTAATATTTATCACTTTATATAATCTACTAACCCTTTCCGTGATAAATACGTGTTTATACGTACTGGTTTTAAATAAATAAACTGTATATTTAAATACTTTCCTATACATCTGTAGTAGACCCTATAGATTAAGATTAAGATTGTTTTAAAATAGCCAATGAAATTTTCTATAAATAGAAAATTATCAGCAGGTATCTCGGTAATTGTTCTGGCTATAATTACTGTCTTATTTGTTTCCGTCCGCCAATCTCAACGGGTTAAGGATAGGGCTATGTGGGTTTCCCATACAGAGGAAGTATTGTATCATATTCAAAAAATGGTATTAACCGGCCTGGATAATGAGACCAGCACAAAAGGTTATGTACTTTCTGCAGAAGATAAATTCCTTGAACCAGTTACCCGATCAAAAAAAAATATCTACAATGAACTTTCGCAGCTAAAACAGCTTACCATTGATAACCCCGTGCAAAGGGCATGGATCGATTCTCTTAAAATATATGTTGATAAAAGAGTGGATTTTTCAGAACAGCTTATCAACCTGCGGCAACAAAAAGGTTTGGAGGCCGCTGCTGCAATAGTGACCGCTGGGCAGGGGCAATTTTATACAGACCAGATAAGAAGAATAGGAGATGAGATGGAGAAAGAAGAAAATAGGTTGTTGGAAAAAAGGAAACAGCTTAATGAACAAAACCCTTTTCAATTAAGCATTATTCTTTACGTTGTACTTGCTATTATCATCCTGCTTTTCGTATACATTATTCGAAAAGTACAAACGGATATTACCAGGCAAAAGCTAAATGAAAAAAAATTCATTGCCCTGCTTGATGCAGCGCCGGATGCAACCGTGATTGTAAATGAAGCAGGATCGATCCAACTGGTCAACCAGCAAACGGAAACACTTTTTGGATATAAACGCATTGAACTGATCGGCAACCCTGTTGAAATGTTGATCCCTGCAGATTTCCATAACAAACACATTGGAGATCGTACCCAATATTTTAAAGATCCAAAAGTCAGATCAATGGGAGTGGGGTTGGAATTATTTGCTAAAAGAAAAGATGGAATACAGATCCCGGTAGAGATCAGCCTTTCTCCGTTGGTAACAGAAGAAGGTACATTGATATCTGCTTCAGTCCGCGATATCACCGAACGTAAAAAAGCAGAAGAAAAACTCAGGAAAGCCAAAAAAGATTTTCAATTGCTGGTAAGCAGTGTAAAGGACTATGCCATTTTTTTACTTGACAAAAATGGCAATGTGGCCAGTTGGAACGCCGGGGCAGAGCATATTAAAGGATACAGAGCAGAAGAGATCATTGGCCAGCCCATGGATGTTTTTTATATGGCAGAAGAAATTCGACATGGGGAACCGCAGCGTAATTTGCAAATGACAAAACAAAATGGTAATTATGAAACTGAAGGCTGGCGATTGCGAAAAGATGGCTCTTCATTTTATGCGAATATTGTCTTTACTTCCCTGCTTGATGAAGATGGTCAGCTCTATGGTTATGCAAAGGTTACTAAGGATATTACGGAGGCCAAGAAAGCGGAGGCTGCATTAAGTAAATTAAATGAGGAACTCGAGCAAAGGGTTAAGGAGCGAACAGAAAAATTAGCTTCAAGTGAAATGCGTTTTAGGGCTCTTATAGAAAATAGTGCCGAAGGTATTGCATTGACAGATGAGTCCTCTAACATTATTTATCGTAGCCCTGCATCAGAAAAAATTACCGGCATACTTCCAACGGAAAATACAGTCAATCACACACATCCTGATGATTTGGAAACAATTAAAAATAAACTTGCTGAGTCGAAGAGGAAGCCAGGGATTCCAATCCACTTCCAGGGCCGGTTCCTGCATGCAGTAGGTCATTATTTTTGGATGGAAGGCACTTTAACCAATCTCCTGCAGGTAAATGGAGTGAATGCTATTGTTGCTAACTACCGGGATATTACAACACGTAAAGAAGCGGAAGAAAAATTAATAGCCAGTGAAAAACAATTCCGTCAAACGCTTGACAACATGCTGGAAGGTGCGCAGATAATAGGGTTTGACTGGCGTTATATTTATATTAACGACTCACTCTCAAAGCATGCAAAATATTCAAAAGAGGAATTACTGGGGCATACTGTGATGGAATGTTTTCCCGGCATTGAACAAACTGAAATATTCAAAGTTTATCAGCGTTGTTTCAAAGAACGGGTTTCAATACATCTGGAAAATGAATTTACATTTCCTGATAATACACAAGGATGGTTTGAGCTCAGTTTTCAACCCGTGCCTGAAGGCATCTTTATTCTTTCCATAGATATAACCGAACGCAAAAAAGCGCAACTGGAAATACAAAAACTAAATGAAGAACTTGAGCAAAAAGTGATTGACCGTACTGCACAATTAGAATCAGT
>OLKZ01000230.1_pt1 | contig 24881 bp, 19 predicted proteins | sample 1604431 | NCBI WGS metagenome assembly OLKZ01 (sample SAMEA104055714, study PRJEB20765) | soil metagenome | isolation source: soil
ACTACTGACTACTGACTACTGACTACTGACTACTGACTACTGACTACTGACTACTGACTACTGACTACTGACTACTGACTACTGACTACTATTATAAGTGCGGCAAAAGTAAAGATTTTTAGCTGCTTTGCCGTATTTTTGCTTTCTTCAAAACGATTGCCTGCCAAATATATTTTTATTGGCGGAAAGTTTGTTGCTGCTGTGCAACTATTATAACTTTTCTTTCACAATAATAGCTAAGAAGAAAAATGACTAAAAGAGAAAAAGGACCAGCGAATTTAACAGGATGAATAAAGGTATGTGGTACAAGAGTGTCCCGATTGCTATCGGGACCAATGAAGTTGAGAATAGAGATAGTACCGGGTACAAAATATTAAATATTATATCTGCAATACTAATACACAATGGAATACGATTTTAGAAAAATTGAACAGGACTGGCAGGAAAAATGGAAAGTAGATAAGGTATATAAAGTATCGAATGAATCTGCAAAGCCCAAGTATTATGTATTGGATATGTTCCCATACCCGAGTGGCACGGGCCTGCACGTGGGGCACCCGCTGGGTTATATTGCGAGCGACATTTACAGCCGGTATAAAAGATTGAAAGGCTTTAATGTATTGCACCCGATGGGTTTCGACAGTTTTGGTTTGCCCGCAGAACAATATGCTTTGGAAACTGGGCAACATCCTGCGGAGACCACAAAAAAAAATATTGCCACATTTAAAGCACAACTGAATAAGATCGGTTTTTGTTTTGACTGGGACAGGGAAATACAAACCAGTGATCCTCACTATTACAAATGGACGCAGTGGATATTCCTGCAATTGTTCAACAGTTATTTCTGCCACACCGAAAAAAAAGCATTGCCCATTTCCAAACTGATCAATAAATATGCAACAAGGGGCGCTATGCCAAAAAATGGTGAACCCATACCAGGTAAACATTTTACAGCCGAACAATGGAACGCTTATTCTGAAAAAGAGCAGCAAGATATTTTAATGAAACGGAGGCTGGCATTCAGCGCTTATGGCGAAGTGAACTGGTGCGAGGCCCTGGGTACGGTATTGGCCAATGATGAAGTGGTGAACGGAGTAAGTGAGCGGGGAGGATACCCCGTGGTTAAAAAGAAACTGCGCCAATGGTATTTAAGAATTACGGAATATGCAGATCGTTTATTAGACGGACTGGAAACAGTTGATTTCAGCGATAGCATGAAGGAGATGCAAAGGAACTGGATAGGGAAGAGTGAAGGGGCGGAAGTTGAGTTTCGCCTCACCCCCAACCCCTCTCCTGGCGGAGAGGGGGGCGAAAGCACCCGGCACTTTCAAACAGCCGATAAAAAATGGTGGGATGATATAAAAGATATGTCGAGAGAGAACAGGAAAGAGCCAACCAAGGCAGAAAAAAAATTATGGGAAGGGCTTAGAAATAATCAGCTTGGCTATAAAGTAAGGAGGCAACATGTTTTTGATAGTTATATCATTGACTTTGCATTTTTGGAAAAGAATTTACTGATAGAAGTGGACGGAGGATATCATGAGGATGAAGATCAAAAAAAATATGATGAGGCAAGAACAAATTATTTGGAGGACGCTGGTTACCGTGTTATTCGTTTTGGCAATGAAGAAATAGAAAAAAATTATTTTAAAGTCATCGAAAAAATAAAAGAGGAATTGAATCGTGAGGTTCAAGCCCCCCTCTCCGTCAGGAGAGGGGCCGGGGGTGAGGCCTTAAAGCTGAAAGTGTACACAACGCGCCCTGATACCATCTTCGGTGTTGATTTTATGGTGATCGCTCCGGAACACGAACTGGTTGAAAAAATTACAACTGCAGAACAAAAAAGTGCAATAGAAAAGTATCTCGACTATACAAAAAGTCGCAGCGACCGGGAACGCCTAACCGAAGTAAAGCAGATCACGGGTTGCTTTACTGGCGCTTATGCGCTCCATCCTTTTGATGGCAGGGAAATTCCTATCTGGATCAGTGAGTACGTGCTGGCGGGTTATGGCACGGGGGCCATCATGGCCGTGCCATGCGGTGATGAGCGCGACCATAAATTTGCAAAGCATTTCAATATTCCCATCACTAATATCATTGGCAGCTACTATAACGGGGAAGAAGCGAATCTTACCAAAGAAGCGGTGCTGGGAAACAGTGATTTTATCAACGGCATGGTAATGAAAGATGCCATTGATGTGGTAATAAAGAAGATGGAAGTAATGGGCATTGGCGTGCGCAAGGTGAATTACAAAATGCGGGACGCAGCATTTAGCCGTCAGCGTTACTGGGGTGAGCCCTTCCCGATTGTGTGGAAGAATGGAACAGCTTATCCGTTGGATGAAAAAGAATTACCGTTGGTATTGCCTCATGTGGAAACATACACAGCAGGCCCTGATGGGCAGGGGCCGCTGGCCAATATCCCCGAATGGGTAGCAAGGGGACTGGAAACGAATACCATGCCGGGTTATGCAGGTTCTTCCTGGTATTTTTTGCGTTATATGGATCCGCATAATGACGAAGCTTTTTGCGACCGGAAAGCAATTGATTACTGGAACCAGGTAGATTTATACATCGGCGGTACCGAACATGCCGTAGGACATTTATTGTATAGCCGTATGTGGACAAAGGTGATGTATGATCTGGGATTGATCGGATTTGATGAGCCGTATAGGAAGTTGGTGAACCAGGGGATGATACAGGGGAGTAGCAGATTTGCTTACAAAGTATTGAACAAAGGCCTTAAAGCTGAAATATTTGTTTCAAAAGATGTGGTAGAAAAGATGTTTCATAAAGATGAAAACGAAAGCCGCAGAGTTCAAAGTATTGTTGTAAAATATGGAGGACAAAGTGGAGCAGATGCTCAAACAGGATTACACGGGGTGTGGGTTACATATGGGATTATTTTTACAAAAATACATGTCGATGTAAATACTGTTGATGGAGTTGAATTGGATATAGAAGCTTTTAGAAAGTGGAGAAAAGAATATTCGGGAGCGGAAATTGTAACAAATCAGCAAGGTAAATTCATCTGTCTTGATGAAGTTGAAAAAATGTCCAAATCAAAACATAATACTGTTAATCCAAATGAACTTTGCGATAAATACGGCGCCGATACCTTCCGCATGTACGAAATGTTCCTCGGCCCGGTAGAAGCCAGTAAACCCTGGGATACAAAGGGCATTGAAGGAGTGCACCGGTTCTTAAAAAAATTATGGCGTTTATTCTTTGACGATAGCTCCCCCCTCTCCGCCAGGAGAGGGGATGGGGGTGAGGCCAAAGTCTGGAATGAAGACAAACCCACTGATGCCGAATTAAAAGTACTGCACCGCAGCATCAAAAAAATTGAAGAAGATACGGAACGTTTTAGTTTTAATACAGCTGTGAGCACATTTATGATCTGTGTAAATGACCTGGCAGACCTGAAATGCAATAAAAAAGAGATTTTAGAAAAACTATTGATATTGCTTACCCCTTATGCTCCACATATTGCGGAAGAATTATGGAGCCAGTTAGGTAATGATGGTTCGGTATTGGATGCCAGCTTCCCTGCATTTGATGCAAAATACCTGGTGGAAACAACCAAAGAATATCCTGTTTCCATCAACGGAAAATTAAGGACCAATATATCTCTTGCACTGGACCTTGAACAACAGCAGGTGGAAGAAATTGTATTGCAAAACGAGATCGTAAAAAAATGGCTCGAAGGCAAGCCACCAAAGAAGATCATTTTTGTAAAAAATAAAATGATCAACGTAGTTATATAATTCGCTTCGATCTTCTCCATTTTCCTCTTTGGGGGATAGGGGCATCTTCTCCATGTCCCTCCTTTAGGATAGGGCAGAGGGGCTTTTAATAATTACCCAAAACCACCAAAACTGTCATAACTTTAATCCCCCGAAAAACCGGCAACCTATATATGCTCCAATTAGCGCAAATATTGCAACAACATCAGTCTGAATTTCAAAAAGTAGTAACGTTTAACCCTGCTGCAGATAAATTGTATCGTTTTGATTTTACTTCGGCCAACAATGAATTGCGGGAAGCCGATATTGCGGATACGGATAAATTTGCAGCCTATATCAATCATAAACTACAAAGCAGCGGAGCAAAATATGGTATTGGCGGTTATAATGAAAACCGCAAATTGTACAGGAGAAGCGGCCTTTTTGATGGCGCCGAACCAAGAACCGTTCACCTGGGAATGGATATCTGGGGTGCAGCCGGCACCAGCGTTTATGCGCCACTGGGAGGTACGGTGCATAGTTTCAAGAATAATAGTGATTTTGGTAATTATGGCACCACGATCATTCTGCAACACCAGCTGGATACGAGGGTTTTTTGTACCCTCTATGGTCATTTAAGCCTGAATGACCTGCTTAAATTAAAAGAAGGAAGTTATATCAGTCGTGGTGAAGTGATCGGGCGTTTTGGCGAACCCAAAGAGAATGGAAGCTGGCCCTCACACCTGCACATGCAGGTAATCGAAGATATGCGTTTACTAAAAGGCGATTATCCCGGTGTGTGTACATTATCCGAAAGAGATAAATTCCTGGCGAATTGCCCTGACCCTGATCTCATCGTGCAAATGATGAAATATTGCACTTAATCGTCCCCGTTAAATTTTGTTTAATATGCCCGTCCATAGTGGCTAAAAGCTGTAACTTTGCATCCAAATGAATAAAACCATTTTCCTGCATGGAAATTAAACCAGGCACTTTATTAAAGAACATTGACAGTCCTGCGGACCTGAAAAAATTATCCAGGGAACAACTGCACCAGGTTTGTGATGAACTGCGCCAGTACATCATTGACGTGGTGAGTGTTCATGGCGGGCACTTTGGTGCAAGTTTGGGTGTGGTGGAACTTACTGTAGCATTGCATTATATTTTTAACACGCCTTACGATCAACTGGTTTGGGACGTTGGCCACCAGGCTTATGGCCATAAAATTCTTACGGGCAGGAGGGATATTTTTCCAACTAACAGGAAATACAAAGGATTGAGTGGTTTTCCCAAGCGGAGTGAAAGTGAGTATGATACTTTTGGTGTAGGCCATTCATCCACTTCTATTTCTGCTGCATTGGGCATGGCCATGGCTTCACATTATAAAGGAGAAAAAAACAGGCAGCACGTGGCCATCATCGGCGATGGTGCCATGACGGCCGGCCTATCTTTTGAAGCAATGAATCACGCCGGAATTGAAAAGAGTAATGTGCTCATTATTTTGAATGATAATTGCATGAGCATTGATCCCAATGTGGGCGCATTAAAAGAATATTTGACCGATATCACTACTTCGCAGACCTATAATAAAATAAGGGATGATTTCTGGAAAGTATTGGGAAAACTTCCCGTTGGAAAAACCTTTAGCCGTTCAATGGCTTCTAAATTAGAAGCCAGTTTAAAAGGCATGGTGAGCAAAAGCAGTAACTTATTTGAAGCCTTGCAATTACGGTATTTTGGCCCGATTGACGGACATAATATCACCAAGCTGGTGGATACACTCAAAGACCTGAAAGATATTCCCGGCCCGAAACTCCTGCACATAAAAACGGTAAAAGGGAAAGGATACGACCTCGCAGAAAAAGATCAAACCAAATGGCATGCGCCCGGATTGTTTGATAAAGTGACCGGGGAAATACAAAAGAAAAAATATGACCTGCCGCAGGCGCCCAAGTACCAGGATGTATTTGGATATACCATTATTGAACTGGCCGAAAAGAATGAGAAGATATTTGGTATCACACCCGCCATGCCAAGCGGCTCTTCTTTAAAATACATGATGGAAAAAATGCCCGACCGGGCATTTGATGTGGGCATTTGTGAACAACACGCTGTAACACTCAGCGCAGGTATGGCTACTCAGGGAATGAAAGTATTCTGTAATATTTATTCCACCTTTATGCAAAGGGCTTACGATATGGTAGTGCATGATGTGGCAATACAAAAACTGCCGGTGATATTTTGTTTGGACAGGGCTGGCCTGGTTGGAGAAGATGGCCCCACGCATCATGGCTGTTATGATATTGCGTATATGCGCTGCATACCCAATATGATCGTTAGTGCGCCGATGAATGAAAGGGAATTAAGAAACCTCATGTACACCGCACAGTTAGATTCAACAAAAAACCCCTTTGTGATCCGTTATCCCAGGGGAGAAGGGGTCATGCCGGAGTGGAAAACAGAGATGACTGAAATAACCATTGGTACGGGCAGGAAATTAAAAGACGGGAAAGATATTGCGATCCTTACTTTTGGCCATCCTGGCAATTTTGCGGCTACAGCTATACGTGATGTTAAAGCAGATGGGATCAGCCCGGCACACTATGACCTGCGTTTTGTAAAACCGCTCGATGAAGAAATGCTGCACGAAGTTTTTGGCAAATTCAATAAAATAATTACGGTGGAGGACGGTACCATCGTGGGTGGATTTGGAAGCGCTGTACTCGAATTCATGAATGCTAACGGCTATAAAGCGGATGTGAAGATCATGGGCATACCCGACAGGCTGGTGGAGCATGGCAGCCCCAAACAATTGTATGATGAGATCGGTATTGATGCCAATGCTATTGCTGAAATGATCAGGTCGATGGCAGATATAAAAATTGAAGTGCTGAAATAATTGATCTTTATCATTATTCCCCGCACCGGTTTAGTCAGCCGGTTTTTTATTTTATTTAACAACAACAAAAAAATTTTGTGGAAATACCGACGTTGGGCATCTAAGCCCAACGAGGTTCATGAAATTATTTGTAAAAATATCTTTATTCACCCTGCTGATGATCGCTGCCACATCAGCGCTTGCTTATTTTTTCTGGTATAGACCAAAATTCAACCCACATCCGGCAGATCATCCTTTCTCTTTTTAAAAAAGCGGTGACCGTGCAGCAACCTTCTTAAGATTAAAGCAAAAAGCCTTACTGGCGGCAGATTTCAGCAAAGCAAATAATTTCAATACTACGCGTTGTTTTTTGGTAGATATGCGGATCGCTTCCGGCCTGAAAAGATTTTTTGTGTACAACCTGCAAAAAGATTCCATTGAAATGGCGGGGCTTGTGGCACATGGCAGCGGATCGGACAATGGTGGGGATGAACTGCATTTTTCGGATATCCCCAACAGTAACTGTACCTCACTGGGAAAATATAAGATCGGGAATCCCTATTATGGAAAGTTTGGCCTGGCTTATAAACTGTACGGACTCGATGAAACCAACAGTAAGGTATTTGACCGGTTTGTTGTATTGCACGCTCATCCTTGCGTGCCCAATGAAGAAGTTGCTCCCTTACCGATATGCGAAAGCTGGGGCTGTCCAACAATAGCCCCGGCTTTTTTAACCGCTATAAAAAAATATATTGATAATTCCGTCCAACCCATCCTGTTATGGATCTATTATTAAGATCAGTTCATGGGTACTTCAATGGCTAGTAATTCAGAGTCTTCACCAGCCAGTATTGTAAAACTATCCGCGCCGGAAATACCCAATGCGTCTCTTTTATTCAACAACTGGTCATTGATCTTTACGGAGCCATTTATTACCACAAGGAACACGCCGTTTCCTTTAAATGCATTGGTATAATTGATCTCCTGGCCGGCTTCTAATTTTGTCAAAGCAAAGCGGGCATCCTGATTTATCCATAAAGCTTTATCTGCTTCATTGGGAGAAACTACGATCTGCCATTTATTGATACGGTCATTGCCATCAAAATTCTTTTGATCATACCTGGGTGTAATATTTCTTTCTTTTGGAAATACCCATATTTGAAACAGGGTTACCGGTTCTGTTGCTGAATCATTGGCCTCCGAATGTTGCACGCCTGTACCGGCATTCATGATCTGGATATCGCCGGCTTTTATAACACCCTGGCCACCGGTACTGTCCTTATGTTGTATAGCACCAGTGAAAGGAATGGTAACAATTTCCATATTATCATGCGGGTGTGTTGGAAATTTACCTCCCCCGGCAATAAAGTCATCATTCAATACCCTCAGCAATCCAAAATGTACTTTTTCGGGGTTACGGTATTCTCCAAAACTGAAATAATAATTGGGTTTTAACCAGCCATAATCTGCTGTGCCCCTTTCGGAGGCTTTAAATAATATTGTCTTCATGATTGATCGATTTAAATTCAATGTTTAAACACCAAAAATAATACCAAATTGCAAGACTGGCAAATTGACTGGAGATTATGGCAGTTGATAGTTCTTAGTCTGTAGTCGATAGTTGGGAGTCAGTGTACTTCGGACTCCAGACTCTGAACTCCCGACTAAGAACTATATTTAATTTAAAGGGATCGCTTCTTCTCCTGGCAACAGGCCCTCTACTTCTTCCTCCCTGTTCTGGTTCCACTCAATGATAAAATTATTTCGGCCCTCGCCGGTAAGCAAGCTCATAAAACGTTGTTGTACCAGTTCCAGTAAAGAAAGAAAAAGGAAGATGGCGTGTATGCGGTTTTCACATACATCAAAGAGCTTTTCAAAAGAAACCATTCCTTCTGTACGGCACACATCCAGCATATACTCCCGGCTTTCTTCCATGGTATAATTATACTGAATAACAGTATGTACAGGCCTGTTATTACGTTCGTGTAATTTCAGTATCACTTTTTCAAAGGCCTTCATCAGCTTGAAGAGCGTTACCGTTTGTATTTCCGTTCCCTCGCCGGCTTCTTCGCCGATCTGTGATATCTCTTTCTGCAGATTACCTCTTTTTACTATCAACATCCGCATCGCTTCCATCTCTGCCATTTTAGAAGCAGCTTCTTTAAATCTTTTGTATTCCAGTATTTTATTGATCAGTTCCAGCCTTGGATCTATCTCGTTCCCTGCAGCATCTAATTCTTTTCTTGGCAACAGCATTTTTGCCTTGATACGCATCAGGGTGCTCACAAAGAGAATGAACTCACTGCTTAACTCGATGTTCAGCTTTTCCGTACTATGGATAAAATCAAGGAAATCGTTGGTGATCGTTGTAATGGGAATATTATATATATCCAGTTCGTCTCTTTCTATAAAAAACAGCAGGAGGTCAAAGGGGCCTTCAAATTGGTCTAACTTGATCTGGTAAGTTGCAGTATTCACTTTAATTAATATTGTAGAATAAAAAATATCCCACCAACGGCGGGATGCAAATGTATTGATTAGTTAAGACAGTTTTAAGTTTAAGACAGTCACCGGTATTGAATGTGGACAAAACGGGTAAAATATCCTCTCCACCTGGTTTTGGTAAACCTATTTAAGTTTTAATGTAATGCCTAATCCAAATATTTCTTTTATCTGGGTCTTTTTTATTACATCATCATCATACAACATATCAACACTGAGGTTGGTGGCAAGCCATTTGTTGAACTTCATAGTCAAAAGATTATTAAAAAGCAGGTCGATATCCTGTGGGTTATGTTTATAATTGCTGAACAGGTCCAGCCTTCCTGCATAAGTAGCCCAGCTGTTGATCGCCTTATTATAATTTGCAGTTAAATAAGCGCCCAGTTCCGTATTCACCTTTTTGCCGGAGTCTACACCGAATTTGGCCATCGTAAAAAAATCTTTATCCGATTTAAAAACCCACCTGATCGTTGCCGGAGAAATAAATAAAGAAAAATCTTTGTTTGGCTTAAAATCAAAACCCGGTGAAAACAACAATTTGCCAGGGCAGAGAAAATTTGAGATTTTCGTGTTGGGTGTGGTGTTATAATCATATCCCCGCAATGCCTGTGAATTAAAGTTTACCAAAAAACCTGCGTACCAGTTCTTTCTGAGCTGGAAGCCATACCGGGTAGTGATATCAATGTGGTCGTCGGTTTTGCGAAAACGCCCGAAACTGGTAGCATCCTGTAATCCAAGTGCAAGATCAAAATAATTATCCCAGGTGTTTTTTCCTTTACGAAAATTAACGGCATAATTGAAAAGGGCATTTATTCCGAGTGTGTTTTGTTCTCCACCCGCTGCCCAATTGCTCAGGGAGCCCTGGTTTACAGTAAGGGCAAATATCCCAACTCTTGTCCAGCCATCTTTTTCAGCGCTTTTTGCAGGCTTGGTTGATGCCGTTTGCAAATCTTTTACCCTGGCATCCTGCGCAAACATCACTAACCTCACAAAAAGAAAAATAAGGAATAAGAGAATATTTTTTTTCATTGGTTTATTTTTTATAATTGAAAATGCAGTCACAAAGACTGCATTTTTCTGGAAAAGCTGGTGGTAAAACAATTATTTTTTCAATGAATCCCTTATTTCCATCAGTAATGCATCTGTTGATGATGGCGCTGCCGGCGCCGCGGCCTGTTTCTTTTTCATCCTGTTAATGCCCTTGATCACCAGGAACATTACAAAGGCAACAATGATAAAATTAATAATGACAGTTACAAAATCCCCCCATTTGATCACGAGGGCTTCCTGGGTTATTTTACCTGAAGCATCTTTTACGGCTTCCCTGAGTACGCACATCTGTTTTGAAAGGTCTCCAACTCCCAACAGACCAATCAGCGGAGATACAATTCCTTCTGTAAAGGAAGTAACCACTTTTCCAAAAGCGCCGCCCATTACAAAGGCCACGGCAATATCCACCAGGTTACCCTTCATGGCAAACTCCTTAAATTCTTTGATAAATCCCATAGTTGTAAATTTTTTGAGAATAATAGTTTTGGTTTTACAGCGTAACCGGATAAGATTATTAAAAGTAAAGTTTATTTACACTTTTCACAAAATTAAAAAGGATTTATTTTTTTTGAAGCGCTTTAACTTTTACAGTAACGGTATTCTTTTTTGCATTAAATACTTCACCTTTGCGGCAATCTTAAATTATTTGAATAAAGGATTTTTAAACTGGCTGATCTTCATTATACTTTCCTTTATCTGGGGCAGCAGTTTTATTATGATGAAGGAAGGGCTCTTGCATTTAACGGCCTACCAGGTTGCGGCCTTGCGTATCCTTTTTGCGGGAATTGTATTGCTGCCGTGGGCAATTAAATATTTCCGGCAGCTACCCAAAAAAAAACTGCTCACCATCTTTATGTCGGGTGTGATGGGCAGTTTGTTACCGGCATTTTTATTTTGTGTTGCGGAGGAAGGTATTGACAGCGCTCTTGCGGGCACACTCAATTCACTCACGCCGATATTTGTGATCATCATCGGTGCATTGTTTTTCCGGAACAGCACCTCCGCCTGGAAGATCCTGGGAATTATCATTGCATTTACCGGAAGTGTATTGTTATTATTAAGCAAGGGAAGAATGGGCGAAAGCCAGAACCTGTTGTATGTTTCTTTTATCGTGCTAGCCACCATCTTTTATGGCATCAACGTGAATATGGTGTACCGGTATCTGAAAGATATCGGTTCACTGCAAATAGCCGCAGTAGCGCTTACATTGAATGCAGTGCCGGCTTTGATCGTATTGATCCTCACGGGCTATTTCAATCTGCCATTAACCGATACCGGTATTTTATATTCTACCGGCCACGCTGCCCTGTTGGGTATATTCGGTACAGCCATCGCTTCCATTATTTTTTATGTGCTGATAAAACGTGCAGGTACTGTTTTTTCTTCAATGGTCACCTATGGCATACCGGTAGTGGCTAACTGCTGGGGGCTTTTGTATGGCGAAGAAGTGGGATGGAAACAGGTGGGGTGCCTGATGCTGATCCTGGCGGGGGTGTATGTGGCCAATCGAAAAACAAATTGATAATGGGTTAATGGATAATTGATAATGTTTTCAATTCGATACAGTATGCTGAAATAAATCCTTCTTTTTAATGGAGACTACCAGGTTTAGCAGATAGTAACAAGTATAAAAAATTATCCATTAACCCATTATCCATTATCAATTAATCTGCTTCCGTAAAGCTCACCTTATGTTCTCTCAAAAATTCCTTGATCTTATCTACATGAACACAAATGCCTACGTGCAGGAACGGATAATTTGAAACTTTTGTTTTCCTGCCATCCTGAATAATTTCTTTGTCTTTGATATCAAAACCTAAGTGAAGATGATTGGTTGCAAACTGCATTCCGTATACCCGTCCTTCTGTATCAAAAAGAGGGCCCCCGCTTTGTCCTTTAAGGCCCGGTGTACTCATTTCTATTCCCGTGACCGCATTTAAAGCCTGGTCGGCAACAAACCTTGTTACAATGCCATCAATTGGAAAAGAAGGTGAATTGGGATTGCCGGTATTGGTCCATTCAATGTCATCGCTGGCAGGGTTATGTTTAAAATTGCTGAACTCCGGGAAAGGGAAACCGATGCGGCATAAATATTTCCCCTGTTTTATTTTACTGCTGTCCTTTATAAAACTGGCATGTGAGGTATAAAATATTTTATTGAAGCCTTTGAATTCCAGTATGGCAAGGTCAAGTGTGGGATGCGCATGACAAGTGATCTCATCAATTTTATCAAAACAATTCAAAAAATTATTTTTTAACTGAACAGTTGTTTCAGGAGTGTATTTATATTTCAATTCAAGTCCCTGTAAATTTTTTTTGTATTTGCCATCCGTGGGGATCTTATCTCTTTCCGCTTTAAATTTAAAATAGGACTGGTTGATATTATCGGCAGCAGGTATCAGGTTAAGCACGTGCTTGCAGGTAACCGCAACGCCGCTGTCATTTACAAAAAAGAAGGTGGAAGTTCCGGGCAAAACAAGGCCTCCGTATGTTCTTGAGATCGTGTGCATGGGCCGGGTAAATTTCAGGATCTTTTCAATTGCTGGTTCAAACATAAATGCTGTTTAAATGAATGGTAACTAATACTGAGCCAAATTTTAAAATCTGTCAGGCTGGCGGGAAAAGTTAAAAGTTAAAAGTGAAAACCCAAAACTAATGCAGTCTGCCACTTTCAGGTTTTGACCTTTAACTTTTTACTTTTTGTATTTCTTGTCTCATTTGACTTGCAGTTTTTCTTTTTCCATCATGGCTCCAGCCGGGGGGCATAAATAAGTATTTTAATTTGGTGCTGAACGGAACTTTCTTTTTTAAATCTCTGCCAATACTTTGCCATTCATGAAATATCGTTTTAATCGGGTGATCCGGATTGTCGACTGGTTTGGTAAGGCCATATTTTACAGGTTCTTCTTTTATCTCTTCCTGGAAACTGCCAAATAATTTATCCCAAATGATCAAACACATACCCATGTTCTTATCCAGGTAGATCACATTGCTGGCGTGATGAACCCTGTGGTGGCTGGGGCTCACAAAAACAGCTTCAAACCACCGGGGCATTTTATTAATGTATTTGGTATGTACCAGTATGCCGTAGGTTTGGGTAATGGAGTACATAAAAACAATATCCAGCGGATGAAAACCTGCAAAAGCCAATGGAATAAAATAAATAAAACGATATACCGGTTGCAATACGGAAGAGCGAAAGCCGGTAGAAAGATTAAATTCTTCGGAAGAGTGGTGCGTAACGTGCACGGCCCAGAAGATGCGGCAGTAATGGTCTATACGATGCTCAATATAAAAAGTAAAATCTTCCAGGATGAAAAGACTAAACCAGTACAGATACACATTTTCAATTTTAAAAAAATGATGCTGCCCGGCCCAGGAAAGTACACTCACATAAAATGCCCACCGCAATAAAGTGTCCAAACCTGCATTAATGATAGTGAGGTAAATATTCTGAAGGGTATCTTTTAAAGTATAAAATCTTTTATGCTGCCAGTTGCTTAAAATAATTTCTGTCCCGATTAATATGATATAAAAAGGAATGGATAATAACAGGAACCAGGTTTCTCTTACCGAATGCATTTATTAGTTAGGGGTTATAAGTTACTAGTTGAAAGTTGAAGGTTAAAAGTTGAAAGTTGAAGGTTGAAAGTTGGCAGTTCACGAAATTCAAAGAGTACGCTGAGTTGGTATACTCTAACTTTCAACTTTTAACCTTCAACTAAACTGCCATGATCTCCTTCTCCTTGGCAGCTAAATGTTTTTCTACAAGACCGGTATATTTATCGGTAATCACCTGTACATCTTTCTCCCCATCTTTGCAGATGTCTTCGCTGAGGCCGTCTTTCTGTAATTTTTTTATCCCTTCTATCGCATCTCTCCTGATACTGCGTACAGCTACTTTTCCATGTTCGCCTTCGGTATTACAACGTTTTACCAACTCTTTTCTTCTTTCTTCGGTTAATGGGGGCAGGAATAAGCGAATTACATTTCCGTCATTTTGTGGATTGATGCCGATATTGGCCATCGTAATGGCCCGCTCAATGGCCTGCAACATGTTTTTTTCCCAGGGCTGAACTGAAATTGTACGGGCATCCAGCACCGAAATATTGGCGATCTGGTTGATGGCGGTAGGGTTGCCGTAATAATCAGCCATGATACCGTCGAGCATAGTAGGATTGGCTTTACCCGCACGGATTTTAACCAACTCCGCTTCCAGGTGATTCAGGGCTTTATTCATAGATGCTTCAGTGTCGCTTAGTATTTTATTTATTTCGTCTGGCATAGTTACTATTATTGATTGGCGCAAAGCTATAAAAAAGAACCGTCATTTGCGGAGAGGCCTGTTAAGATTTTGAGAAGACCAGGGGTACAAGCTGCAAGCCATAAGTTGCAAGGGGGCAAATATAATATTAGTGGGAATTTACACTTTTTAGAAATTACATTGAGTTTGCCTGCTTCTCTCCTGAAGCTTCAAACTTGTAGCTGATCCTCAATCCGCTTCTACCGCTTCTGAGGCGAGGCTAAGAATTTTGTGCGATTTAATGATGCCTGCATTTGCAATGGTTTTATTTACAGCACGTTTATTTTTAGAGCGGTTTAAATAAATTGCCCCGATAAAAATACAGGAAGACAATAACAGGATGGCGAAGACAGTTGTAGTGCCCATATGACGGAGAAAATAGGCTAAAACGATAAAGGCAATATTAGTGGTTACACAGGTAAAAGTTACCATACGATGGCTTAACCCAAGGTCGAGTAAAAAATGATGAACATGGGTTCTGTCGGGATTGAACGGCGAACGCCTGTCTAAAATGCGTAAACTAAAAACGCGTAAAGTATCAAACAGCGGGATCATTAGTATTGCAAAACCAATGGCAGGTGCGGCTTCGAGTGGCAAATTTGATTTGGGCAGGTTGGCAACATTCATAAATTTTATTACAAGAATAGAATTAACGAGGCCTATTAAAAGGGAGCCTGTATCTCCCATGAATATTTTTGCGGGCGAAAAATTATAGATCAGGAAAGCAATTGTACCACCTGCCAGGGCAAAAGCCATCACTGCATAAGGTAATGCGGATGCAGGGCCTGCAAAATAAAAGTATGCGCCAAATACCAATGTGGTAAGTACACCAAGACTCCCTGCAAGGCCATCCACACCATCTATTAAATTGAAGGAGTTGGTAATTACAATTACAGTGAATATCGTTAATATTATGCTTGCTGTGTAAGGGATCTGATGAAACCCTAAAAATCCATACATGTCTGTTATTCTGATGTCGCCGAATTTAATAATTATACCGGCGGCAATTAACTGCCCAATGAATTTTTTACTGGCTGAAAGAATAAGGATATCATCTTTGATACCGAGGAAAAAGATAAGGGTGGCTGCTGCAGCAAAATACTGAAACTCGGAGGCCATGTTCTTGGGTACGCCCATCAGTAAAGCAATAATAAAACCGGCAAATATGCCCAATCCTCCTAAAGTGGGGATAACGTTTTTATGAACTTTTCGTTCATCTGGCTCATCGAATAGCTTTTTGTCTTTGGCAACCTGAATGATGACAGGGATCGCAAAAAAAGTGATCAGGAAAGCCAGCGCTGCACTAAGCAAAATATACTCCATTCTGTAAATTTAAATCTTCTGCCAATATACTGCAAAGGTATTAAAATATGCGTCAGGATAATTCCTGAATCGCAATTTATTAGACCTTGGTTTTTTAAAAGAGTTGCCTGAAGTTTTTATTTCAAGGGTATTTTAAAGAGAAAACAGGTTTTTATAATGATATTGGAATATAATTAACGTGCAAATTATGAACTTATTATTAACTATTTGGCCTATATCGCCTATTTTACTTTGTGTGTCAGGTGATTTAAAGTAGGTTTGCAACGCAAAAATCACCTCATTTCAATATGGCTTTCTTTATACAGCATTTATCCTGGATATATCGATCTTAACTAATAAACACGGAAGTATTAATATGAATAATTTAAAAGATATTGCCTCGCAGATCCGCAGGGATATTGTACGCATGGTGCATGCTGTTCAAAGCGGCCATCCCGGCGGCTCTTTGGGATGTACAGAATTCTTTACAGCACTGTATTTTGAAGTGATGAAACGGAATCCGGGATTTAATATGGATGGCCCGGGAGAAGACCTTTTCTTTTTGAGCAATGGTCATATTTCCCCGGTGTTTTACAGTACTTTGGCACGTTGTGGCTATTTTCCCTTAACAGAATTAAATACGTTCAGGAAAATAAACAGCCGCCTCCAGGGACATCCCACTACACACGAGCACCTGCCGGGTGTAAGGGTTGCCAGTGGCTCTCTTGGCCAGGGTATGAGTGTAGCCATTGGGGCAGCATTGGCAAAAAAACTAAATAATGACAGCAATATCATTTATTCTTTACACGGCGACGGCGAACTCGATGAAGGACAGAATTGGGAGGCGATCATGTTTGCTGCTCATAAAAAAGTGGATAATCTTATCTCCACCATCGACCATAATGGCCAGCAAATTGATGGCCCTACAAAAATTGTTATGTCACTGGATAGCCTGAGGGCAAAATTTGAAGCCTTTAACTGGCAGGTATTGGAAATGGAAGGCAATGATATGGATGCCGTATTGGCCGGGTTAAATAATGCTAAAACTTTTATCGGAAAAGGCAAGCCCATTGTAATATTGATGACAACAGTAATGGGCAAAGGCGTTGATTTTATGGAAGGCCATCACGAATGGCATGGAATAGCACCCAATGATGAGCAACTGCAACAGGCATTGGCACAGTTGCCGGAAACGCTGGGGGATTATTAAGTGTAGTCTTTAGTTTTTAGTCTGTAGTCAACTGATTCCCAACTCCCAACTCCCGACTCCCGACTCCCGACTTCCGACTATCAATCACCTCAGTTCAAACAATTGCCTGCTGGCTTTTCGGGCCGGGAACCAGGCCGCAATAAAAGCAATTGCAGTAACCGTTGCAGCAACCAGTAAAAAATCAGTGAAAATTAATTTCACGGGGAAATAATCAATAAGAAAAGATCCACCTTCTAATTTTATCAATTTGAATTGTATTTGCAGCATACAAAGCAATACAGCCAATAGAATGCCGGCAATGGCACCAATGCCGCCCAATAACAAACCTTCACTTAAAAATATTTTCAGGATACCGTTCCTGCTGGTGCCCATGCTTTGAAGTACGCTGATATCTTTTCTTTTTTCCAATACCAGCATTGTTAAAGCGCTTACCATATTAAAGGCAGCGATGATGAGTATCAGCGTGAGCACACCATAGATGGCCCATTTCTCTAATTTCATAGTGTTGTAGAGGCTGCTGTTTTGTTCGTATTTGGTAAGGATGCTGAAGTTATTGCCTAACAGTTTTTGAATTTCAGTTTTAATAGCGGGCGGATCTTCTTTTTCTTTTAATTTTATCTCAATGGCACTGTATTCATCTGCAGAAAAGCCCATTTGTTGTTTTACAAAACCAATATTGGTGATCGCATATTTTTCATCGAATTCCTGCTGGATGGAGAAGATGCCGGAAGCTTTTACGTTTCCCTCGCTGATGGATTGCAGGGGATCATTATTGCTGCCGTTTCTTTTTGGTAAGATCACGGTAAGTTCACCAGGGGGAATCCCGGGATCAACATTTATAGACACAGCGTTTTGTATTCCTGCACCGGCCACCAGCCGGGGGTCATTGATGGTGCCGGTATTGTAGGTTCCCCTGCTGGTTTTGGCAGCTACACCGCTTACTTTGGGATAATTATCGTCTACGCCTTTCAGATAGATAACTGTTTGAGCATCGAAATTTTTCAGGAGGGCTTTTTCTTCAGCGATCAGCGAAAAATTGTCTATTGCAGGCTCCTGCTTTAATGTAGCAATTTGTGCGGCAGTAAGCGTAAACGTTTTTCCTTTGGAAGGAACAACTTTTAGGTCGGTATAAAATGAAGAGTAAAGTGATTTCACCAGGTCTTCGAAGCCATTGAAAACACTCAGTACAAGGATCTGGCAGCATGTGGCAAATGCAATAACACTCACCGTTACCCAGGCAATGATATTAATGGCATTGGTGGTTTTTTTTGCTCTAAAATATCTCCAGGCAAAGGTTAGGTACAAGGTTGGATAGTTAAAAGGTAATGAGTTAATAGGCAATAGGCAATAGGCAATAGGCAATTGCCCATTGCTAGTTGCCTATTGCCCATTGTTGCTATCGTCTTTGTTAATATCCTTAAACAACTGATCGATCTTATCTACATAATCCAGCGTATCATCAATATAAAAACTAAGCAATGGCATACTGCGCAGTTGATGACGAACCCTTGCTGTCAGTTCTTTTTTTATTTCCCAGCTTCTTTCTTCAATTTTTTTAAGCGTTGCAAAGGAATCTGCTACCTTAAAAAAACTGAGATAAACCCTTGCTTCATAAAGGTCGGGCGTAATTTTAACTCCTGATATGGAGATCATGCCGCCATCCATCATGGATAAGCCCAGGCGCTGAAAAATATCACTCAGTTCTTTATTCAGTAATCCCGCCACCTGCTTCTGCCTTTTGCCTTCTAACATGATCTTTTAGTTTAAAACGTACATTTTAATAGTCTCAGTTGATCTTCCGGGGAACGAAATGCTTTTGTCATGCTGAGGAACGAAGCATCTCAATATATACCCAAAAAGAGAAACTTTGTTCCCCGGCATGATAAAGAAAAATAAGAAACTACCAACATTTTGTAATAAACCGCCGACAGTCCCGATAGCTATCGGGATTAAACCGCTGTCGGGGTTTTGATGTAAAATTAGTTACTTTGCCGTTTCTATACAGATTTATTAAAGATGAAAAGATATTCAAGGGTTTTCACCTACCTCAAAGCATATAAAACCTCCATTGGCTGGTATTTTATTACCATCCTGCTTTCCATCATATTTTCGGTTGTTTCCATAGGCATGCTGGTACCTTTTATGAACCTGATCTTTAAACAGAATGCAATACCCGAGGTGGCAAAAAAACCCGATGTGGCAGTTATTCATTGGATAAAAGAGCAATTAAATTACCTCATTAACACCAGCAACCCGGTTCATGCATTGGGGATGGTTTGTATCCTCATCATCATTTCCATAGCATTAAAAAATATTTTTCTGTATTTGTCTTACCGTGCCATGGGACCGATCAAGAACGGAGTGGTGAACCAGTTCCGGATAGACCTCTATGATAAAATATTAAGATTGCCGATCGGCTATTTTACCGAACAGCGCAAAGGCGACCTGATGAGCCGGATGACCAATGATATTAATGAAGTGGAAGGCTCCGTAGTGGGCACATTGGAAGGTTGGGTAAGAGACCCGCTCACTATTATCATCAACCTTATTGTATTATTTACCATCAGCCCCAAACTCACCGGTTTTATTCTATTATGCATTCCGGTGATGGGCTTTGTGATAGGAAGGCTGAGCCGCACATTGAAAAAACAATCCGGCTATGTTGCCATAAAAGGCGGTGAAGCCATATCTATTATTGATGAAACACTGGGTGGATTAAGAGTGATAAAAGCATTCAACGTGGAAGGATTGTTGCGTAAAAAATTTTTAAATACCGTCAACCAGTTATTACATGCAAGGAACCAGATCGGGTTCAGGAGAGACCTGGCTTCGCCCATGAGCGAGATGATGGGTGTAGCAATATTTGCAGGCATTTTATGGTTTGGAGGGCGCCTGGTTTTAAGCGGCGAACTTGGACTGGATGGTGCTTTGTTTCTTGCCTACATGGGAATGTTTTACAATATCATTGATCCTGCCAAATCCATCTCCACTGCATTCAGCAATATGCAAAAAGGCGCTGCAGCCATTGGCCGTATTGAAGAAGTATTGAATGCGCCGGTTACAGTAGATGATAATCCGAACGGGAAAAAGATCGGATCATTTACAGAGAGCATTGAATTCAGGAATGTGGGCTTCCTCTATGATGAAGCCGTGATCTTAAAAAATATAGATCTAAAAGTAGCAAAAGGAAAAACAGTGGCCCTTGTTGGCAGCAGTGGCGCCGGTAAATCAACACTGGCCGACCTGGTGCCAAGGTTTCATGATGTGAGCAGCGGAGAGATTTTAGTAGATGGAACCAATATCAAAGATTATTCCCTGCATTCACTGCGCGGGCTGATCAGTATTGTAACACAGGAACCCATTTTATTCAATGATACCATTGCTAATAATATTGCACTGGGAATGGACAATGCCACGCAGCAGGAAATTGAACAGGCTGCGCAGGTAGCCAACGCACATAATTTTATTATTCAGAAGGAAGACGGATACCATACCAATATCGGCGACCGCGGCAGTAAGCTCAGTGGTGGCGAAAGACAGCGCATCACCATTGCAAGGGCTGTTTTAAAAAATCCTCCGATATTAATACTCGATGAAGCTACATCTTCCCTTGATACAGAAAGTGAACGTCTTGTCCAGGATGCCATCAATAACCTGATGCATCACCGCACTTCAATTGTAATTGCACACCGCCTCAGCACTATCCGTCATGCTGATGAAATCATTGTATTGCAGAAAGGAGAAATTGTGGAAAGAGGAACACACGATTCACTGATCAATCAAAATGGATTTTACAGGAGGTTGGTGGATATGCAGGAGGTGAAGTGAACGAAATGATACTGGGTACTGGATCCTGGATAGGGTTCAATTATTGAAGAACTTTTCAATGTTTGGAGTGTATACAGGATCCAGGATCAAGGATCAAGCATCCAGTATCCGGATTTCCATTTCCATTTCTTTTGTCGTAACTTGATAGATGCTTTTACAGCGGCTTATATTTTCACTTGTAATTATCGTTATACCCATAACCGCCAAAGCTCAAAACGGTGGCTACAGCCTTTTCCGTTCATTTACTGTAGCCGATGGCTTACCCAGCAATCATATTTACAATTGCATGGAAGACAACCAGGGTTTTTTATGGTTAGCCACTGATGCAGGTATTGCCAGGTTTGATGGCAAACACTTTCAAACATTTACCACTAAGGATGGATTACCAGATGATGAGGTATTGGATATTGTTAAAGAAAATAATGGCCGAATCTGGGTAAACTGTTTTAAACAAAGCCCGGCATATTTTGATGAAGTGAAAAACAGGTTCATCAATGCAAATGAAGATACTAATCTTGCCCAATTAGGAGGGACAAGAAATATTTATTTAATAGCACTTAAAGATGGGGGCGTAATGTACAGGAACGAAAATGGCTCTTATTTTTTTGTTAATGGAAAACTAACACACGTGTTTATAAAACGCGCAGGTCTTTTTCCGGGAACGGTAGTTGAAACAAATAGTGATGGTGGTTTTATTGTCTTGTCGGGTAATCAATTTCGGCGCGCAATCTATTATATTAAAGATGACAAGATACTCGATAGCCTGAATGTGAATACAAGTGTAGGGGATATCCGCAAAAATATAACATTTATAATCCAGGATAATAAATGTTATATAAATGGTTTAGAAACCGGGGTATGCCAGGTACTATCAAACATTCAAATTAACCCTTTACGAATGAGGATAGATTCCGTATCCATTGGCGAACCTGTTTTTACACTACGTGTTACACCAAAATATTTTACTGTTGTTGGTAATAAAGGCAACATTTTTCTTTTTGACAAGAAAACCCTTCATCTTCAGTTTGTATTAAATGGAAACTATTCTCCTAATACCATCTACGATGATAGCAAAGAAAACATTTGGGTCTGTTCTGCAGATAAGGGACTGATCCTGTATAAAAAGAAATTGATCGAAACCTATGCTATACCGGATAATTTTACCAATACCCATTTTTTAAGCCTGGCACGTAAACCAAATGGCACCCTGCTTGCTGGCAATTATTACGGCGAGGTGGTGGAAACGGATGGCAAATATTTTATTGTTCACAAATTGCCCGCAGGCCATTCCAGTGACTGGGAACGGAAAATAATCGTATCACAAAACAAGATCTTTTCCTTTAGCGAACATGGAAACTACATTAATTTTACCCGTCCGATATTGAGCCTTACCGGGAATTTCCTATCATTAAAAACTGCCGCAGTTCTTAATGATAGTATCATTATTGGGGGCGAATTTAGTGGGTTAATTAAAATAAATGTTATAACAGAAAAAAGAACCCCCTTACCAACACTTTTAAAAAGATCAACCTGCATTGCAGTTGCCCCTGGTAATGTGATATACCACGGCAGTACCGATGGCTTATACAAATTTGATTATGAACATCAACAGGATATTTCACTGGCACAAAAACATCCGTTGTTGGCCGAACGGATTGTTGCTATTTGTCCCAGTCCCGATAATTATGTGTGGGTAGCTACTGCCAGTAAAGGCGTACTGGCCTTGCGCAATGATAGCGTGGTTAAAATATTTTCTACTGGCAATGGCATCATCAATAACACTATAAAATGTATCTGCAGCGGGAGGCCGGGAGAAATATGGGTGGGTACCAATAGTGGCATTAGCATTATCAGGTATACCAATACGCCTGCAAATTTTACTTACCAAAACCTTACTATCAATGACGGGCTCTGCAACAATACCATCAATGAAATGCTGTACAGCAATGACTCCGTGTATTGTGCCACCGGCAATGGCATCTGTGTAATACCGGCCGGTATCAGTATGCCGCAATTGGATATTCCCGTTCGCCTTACATCCATCGCCATCAATAACCGCGATACTTCAGTTGCGGATAATTACAAACTGGCGTACAACCAAAATAACATCCAGTTACAATTTGCAGGAATAGACCTCGGCGGGCATTTTAATTACTTTCAATACCGTATAGACGAAGTTGGCTGGCAAAAACTGGAGAGCAATACATTGACCTTACAGTTAAACAGCGGTAAACATTCAGTAGCAATAAGGGCGGTGGATGTAAATGGTAATGAAAGTACAAAACCATTGTCCATTTCATTTACTATTGCCACTCCTTTCTGGAAGGCTTTATGGTTTTGGATACTCCTTATTGTATTATCCGGGGGTTTAATAGCAGGGTTTTTTAGAAAAAGGGGAGTAGCCAAACGGGAAGCCATCCTGCAGGTAGCGCTTAACCAGAAAAAACTGGTGGAACTGGAACTGCAGGCATTAAGATCACAGATCAACCCTCATTTTATTTTTAATTGCCTTAATTCCATCAAGCTGCTCAACCACCAGCAAAAACACGTAGAAGTAGAAAAATATTTAGACAAGTTTGCAGCACTCCTGCGGTCTGCAATAGAACAATCTTCATTAAGGCAAATAACCCTTCAGCAGGAAATTAATTTCATTGAGATCTATTTATCGCTCGAAAAACTGAGGCTGCCCAATAAGCTTTCTTATTCTGTAGAGACAGGTAAAACAATAAACCCCTCCTCCCTGCTGATACCATCCATGTTGCTGCAGCCCTATATCGAAAATGCCGTAAAGCATGGTATTGCTCCTTTACAGAACAGGCAGGGCCTGGTGCAGGTAAGGTTTTACCTAAAAGATGATTTCTTAATTGCTGAAGTGGAAGATAATGGAAATGGCATTGACAAACAAACAGTCAACAGGGAAAGTACAGGAATAGGAATTGAAAATACAGGACGCAGAAGCAAACTGTATGATATTGAATCGAGGATCACTGATCTAAAATTGATTGATGTAAATTTATCGGGTACATTGGTGCAACTAAAAATTCCGCTACAGCAAAAATGATTTTAACCTCATGATAAAAGTGATCCTTGTAGATGACGAACCCAATAATACGCAATATGTAAAAGAGCTGTTGCTATTGCATTTCCCATTGCTGCAAATTGCAGCCGAATGCAATGATGTAAACAAAGCCTTATTATTGATTGCCGAACTGCGACCGCAACTGGTATTCATGGATGTAGAAATGCCAGGGCTCAATGGTTTTGAGGTATTGCAAAAACTGGAACCATTACCTTTTGAAGTAATTTTTATAACAGCATATAGCCTATATGCACTAAAGGCTTTTGATGTGAATGCCGTGGGATACTTAACCAAACCCATACAGGTGGATAAGTTTATTAAGGCAACCAGTATTGCCATTCAAAAAATTGAACAGGGAAATATTAACCGGCATTTATTCAGCCTGCTGCAAAACAATACCGCGGTTGAAAGCAATACTAAAATGGCATTGCCCACGCAAAACGGTTTGTTGTTTATAGAACCTGCTGATATTTTGTATTGCCGCAGCAGCGCCAACTACACAAAATTTTTTCTCAAAACCGGGAAAACCATTTTAGTAGGCCGACAGTTGGGAGAGTTTGAAAAATTATTGCCCGCGGATGATTTTCACCGCATACACGATCAATACATCGTGCGCCTGCAATGCATCCGGGAATACATCCGTGGCCGGGGAGGCGAGTTGGTCATGGAGAACAATGATACCCTGCCCGTATCCGCCAACCGCAAAGATGCTTTTCTCCACCGCTTCGAAAAATGGCTTCGTAAAAGCTAACAATATACATAGATAACCCTTTTGCTCGAACCATATACTGCTATGGATTAAAGAATAGAATTACAAATGTCGAAGTCACAGTAGTACAATTGTCGAAAATAGCTGCTTCCCGCAATCGGGCTGTAATCGATTGCGGGGGTCTTTTTTTGTTACTTTTTTGGAGAAGGTCTCATGTATGAGAAAGGTTTCTGTAAATGTGTAATTTAAAGTTGACAATTTTTAAAACACATTAAATACAGAAACCATGAAACAA
>OLKZ01000208.1_pt1 | contig 24134 bp, 23 predicted proteins | sample 1604431 | NCBI WGS metagenome assembly OLKZ01 (sample SAMEA104055714, study PRJEB20765) | soil metagenome | isolation source: soil
ATTGTCGCAGGCTGGTGGGGACACCAGCCTGGGCGGACCGCCGTGGTCGGTGTCCCCACCGACCACAATCACCAAATGGAAGCGACAATTTGTAATGCACCCTAAAATAAAGCTCATTAAATTGATGGTTCTATAAGGTCCCAGAGGTTACCATACATATCTTCAAACACAGCCACGGTTCCCCAGGTTTCTTTAACAGGCTTTCTTACAAATGATATCCCCGCCTCCAGCATATCTTTATAATCTCTCCAAAGATCATCGGTGTATAAGAATAAAAAAACACGGCCGCCAGTTTGATTGCCGATCCTGCTTTTTTCTTCTTCAGTAACTGCTTTTGCCAGTAATAATGAGGTTAAAGACCCCTTTGGAGCTACCAGTACCCATCGTTTTGTTTCACTTAAAACGGTGTCTTCTAACAGCGTGAACCGAAGTTTTTGCGTATAATATTCAATGGCTTTGTCGTACTCATCAACGATCAGGGCAATATGTGCTAATTGCTGATTCATGATGCTGTTAAAAGATTATTTTTTCCATAATTGCAAACTCAATGGGTTGTATGGGCACTCCAAAACGATGATCATCCGGCAGGGGCTTCGTTTCACCTGTTAATTGGTAGCCATGCCTTTCGTACCAGGCAATCAGTTCGTGGCGAACGGAGATCACATTCATGAAAATAGCAGGGCAATTATTTTCTTTTGCATGAATTATCGCCGCCTCCAGTATTTTTTTGCCGATGCCTCCCGCCTGCAACAAGGGCGAAACACTCAGCATGCCAAGGTACAGGCCCCGCTCCTGTTTTTGCAGGTATACACAACCGATGATGATGCCTTCATTTGAAGTACATTTTAAAATAATTGCTCCCGGTTTGTTCATTATTTCTGTCAGCGTGGGAATATCGGTACGCAATTCGCCATCGAGTAGGTCCGCTTCAGTCGTCCATCCCCTGCGCGAGGCTTCACCCCGGTAAGCACTGTTGATGAGTGGAACCAATGATGGGATATCTTCCTGACCGGCAGCTGAAATGATCATAAAATGAAGATACAAATTGGTTATTATTTTTTCAACAGAAATTTACTGATCATTATAAATGCCTGATCTCTGCTGAAAACAAAAAAACCTTCGATTGGTCGAAGGTCTTCCATAGTTGCATTTTCAAAGGGTATCGGGAAACGGGCTCTCGTGTGGCTTCAGGGGTATTGGATATCTAATTAACAGTGCAAAAGTAATAATAGTAAATCATCTTCATTGTAGTTAGCCCATCTAAAACCCTGTAGTATTTTTTCTATTATTTTCTGTTCACATATCTATTCATGCTTATATTTGATAACCAGGCCATTCAAGGTATTTACATGAAAGATCTTATTGGATTAGTTGTTTGCGGCGGCTTTAGCTCAAGAATGGGGCGGGATAAAGGACTGCTGCATTATCATGGCCTTTCGCAACGATATTATTTATATCAGCTCCTTCAACCGTTTTGTAAAAAGGTTTTTATATCCTGCAATGTAAAACAGGCAGCCGGTATTTTAACAGGTTATGCATGTATTACTGATGATCAAAAATATGGAACCATTGGGCCAATGGCCGCAATGCTGTCTGCGATTGAACAATATCCACAGGATGCCTTTCTTGTTGTAGGCTGTGATTATCCTTTTATCAGAAAAGAAGATATCCTGCAATTGATCAACAGCAGGAATAAATATGATACTGCAGTAAGTTTTTTTAATGAAGCGGGTAATATGTATGAACCATTATTATCAGTTTATGAAAAAAATATTGTTGCTTCAATCCCCGAAAATTATCATCGTCAACAATATTCCCTGCAATCGGTCTTACAACTAGCAAATGCCGGTAAGGTTTATCCGCGCCAGATGAAAACGATAAAAAGTATTGATACATACGATGATTACCTTATTGCCATTGAACAAATAAAAAGAGCAGCCGCAGAATAATACAAGTTTTGTAGTTTTATACCATGCCTGGATCTTCCATGATAAAACTACCGGTACAAAAAGTAAGTACTTCTGTCAGTACTGAATCAATTGATATACTTGCTTCAGAAGAACCCCTGGAAATTCGTTTGGAATACGGTGCAGCAGATCAGCGGATACAAAAGACCATTTCCATTACCATGCGCACACCCGGCAATGATAAGGAATTAGCAGCAGGTTTTTTATTTACAGAAGGGGTCATACAATCAAAAAACGAGATCGATGACCTGCCCAAAAAAAAGGATGCAGGTGAAAATGTGTTGATCATTTCAATAAAACCTGCAGTCAATTTTAATTTAGTTAAACTGGAAAGGCATTTTTACACGAGCTCCAGTTGCGGCGTATGTGGTAAGACTTCCATCGAAGCCATTAAAACAGTTTGCAGGCTTCCCAACATAAAAAATGATGTCCAATACCCAGCATCTTTAATTCATCAATTGCCCGAAAAATTACGCAGTAATCAAATGGTATTTGAACAAACAGGTGGTTTGCACGCTTCCGCATTATTTAACAAGGATGGCGATCTGATATTGATCAAAGAAGACGTAGGCAGGCACAATGCGCTGGACAAACTGATCGGTGCAGCAATGTTGGCAGGTATGTTACCGCTCCATGATCATATTTTATTATTAAGCGGGCGGATCAGTTTTGAATTGATACAAAAAGCTGCAATGGCCGGGATCAAAATAGTTACTGCGGTAGGCGCTCCATCCAGCCTTGCTGTGGAAACCGCTGCTTCCTTTGATATGACCCTGATCGGTTTTCTGCGGGATAAGCGGTTCAATATTTATTCAGGTGCACAAAGAATAGTAATTTAGCTTTATGAAGTTGCGCATAAAAAATAATTCCATCCGCATTCGCCTCACCCGCCCCGAAGTGGAAATATTCGGCAAAGAAAAATACCTGGAAGAACATACTGAATTTGGCAATGCAATATTTACTTATGCCATCCGGTCTGATAGTAATTCGACAGAAATAACTGCTGATCTTTCCAATAACAAAATTACCATGCATATTCCGGCAGCAATAATGGAAGAATTCGTATCTGCTGATACGGTGGGCTTTCAACACGATATGCCTCTTGAAAATGGTAAAAAATTATTCCTGTTGCTGGAAAAAGATTTCAAATGCATTGACCAGGAAGTGGAGGAAGACCAATCGGACAATTACGAAAATCCTGCTGTGATCTGTACATGATGAGTAATTCAACAGACGATACACCCAATGCTCAAAACCCCGAATTGCTTCATCACCTGAAGTTGAAAAAGCCCGCTACCAAAGCCGCGGGCCTGCCGGCAGTGGTGGAGGGAGTAACACATTTGCTGAAAGAGATGGGCGCTTCTCGTGCATTAAAAGCTTCACTGGCACTCAACCAGGCGAATGGATACGATTGCCCGGGCTGTGCGTGGCCGGATCCGGATGATGACCGTTCAGCCTTTGCAGAATATTGTGAGAACGGTTTAAAAGCAATTGCAGAAGAAGCCACTACGAAAAAATTATTGCCTGGTTTTTTTGCTAAGAATTCTGTTCACTCACTGTCACGGTTAACCGATCATGAGATTGGCAAGAAGGGCCGGATAGCGCAACCCATGTACCTTCCGGAAGGCGCTTCACATTATCAACCCATTACCTGGCCCGATGCATTTAATAAAATTGCAACTCATTTAAACGGACTTGCTTCGCTGGATGAAGCCATTTTTTACACATCGGGCAGGACCAGCAATGAAGCTGCTTTTTTATTCCAGTTATTTGTAAGGGAATTCGGCACCAATAATTTACCGGATTGCTCCAATATGTGCCACGAATCAAGCGGTGTTGCTTTAACGGAATCACTTGGCATTCGCAAGGGCTCAGTGAAACTGGAAGATCTTTATGAAGCAGAAGTGATCATCATACTCGGCCAAAACCCAGGTACCAATCATCCACGAATGCTCACTGCCCTGCAAAAAGCGAAAGACAATGGGGCTATTATCATTGCAGTGAACCCATTGCCCGAAGCGGGCCTGATGGGATTCAACAACCCAAAAAAAATAAGAGGGATGCTGGGAATAAAGTCAAAACTGGCTGATATTTTTTTACCCGTAAAAATAAACGGGGATATGGCCCTGCTGCAGGCCATCGAGTTGATATTGCTACAGGAAGAAAAAAAATATCCGGGCACCATATTCGATATTGAATTTATAAAAGAGCATACCGAAAATTATGAATGCTTTACCGATCATCTCAAAAAAAATAAATTAGAACAGCTTTCTGTTGCCTGTGGTGTATCGCTTAAACAGATCCGTGAGGCGGCAGAAGTATTCAAGCATAAGAATAAGATCATTGCCTGTTGGGCAATGGGATTAACACAACATAAAAATGCTGTGGATACCATCAAAGAGATCGTCAACCTGTTATTGCTGAAAGGCAGCATTGGCAAGCCCGGATCCGGTACCTGCCCAGTTCGCGGGCATAGCAATGTTCAGGGCGACAGGACCATGGGCATCTTTGAAAAACCTTCTGTTCAATTTCTAGATCAACTGCAAAAGGTTTTTAATTTCATTCCACCGCAACATCATGGATTCGACACGGTGGAAGCCATTCATGCCATGCACCAGGGTAAGGCTACACTGTTTTTTGCCATGGGAGGTAATTTTCTTTCCGCCTCACCAGATACCGGCTATACTGCAGAAGCCTTACGCAACTGTGCATTGACCGTGCATGTTTCCACCAAGCTCAACCGGAGCCATCTCGTTCATGGAAAAGAAGCATTGATATTGCCCTGCCTGGCCCGCAGCGATAAGGATGAGATCAATGGTGAAGTACAATTCGTGAGTTGTGAAAACTCCATGGGGGTTGTACAAATGTCGAAAGGAAATCTGCGACCGGTATCAAAAGAATTATTGAGTGAACCCGCCATTGTGTGCCGCCTGGCTAAAGCGACTATGGCTAACCGTTCTGTTATCAACTGGGGTCTTTATGAACAGCATTATGATCATATCAGAAATGATATTGAAAAAGTATTCAAAGGATTTGAGCAATATAATGAAAGGGTAAGGCACCCGGGGGGCTTTTACCTGCCCAATGCAAACAGGGACGGGCATTTTGAAACCTTCAGTGGGAAAGCGGCTTTTACTGTTTCCACTATTGCAAAACAGGAATTAAAAGAGAATGAACTGATGATGATGACCATCCGCAGCCACGACCAGTTCAATACCACGATCTATGGGCTCAATGACCGCTACCGGGGTGTATTAAACGAAAGGAGGGTTATTTTTATGAATGAAAAAGATATCAGCCGTGCAGGGCTGCAGGCCAATGACGTGGTGAACATTTTTAATTATGATGGAGGTGTGGAACGCGTAGCCGGGCAGTTTGTCGTCATTCCTTTTAATATCCCTGAAAAATGCAGCGCCACTTATTTTCCCGAGACCAATGTATTGGTTCCCATTACCAGCACTGCCGATAAAAGCAATACGCCCACTTCAAAGATGGTGATCATTCAGGTGAAGAAAGCCTTACAAGGTTAAAGGCTAGTAGGGAGTGGTTAGTAGGTAGTGGTTAGTAGAATACAGTTTAGGTAATGATCGGATTACCCCACTAGCTACTCACCATTGTCCACTGGCTTTTATATATCCCCTTTACACATTATTATTTGAAATACCTTATTTTTATTCTTATGAAAAAGATCATTGGCATTTCCGCTGCAAAATTAGTTTTGCCGGTTCTTTTTTTTCTATGCTACAGTTCATCAGCACAAAATAACCCGGCAACTTACCTGGATACAAAACTATCTTTTGAACAAAGGGCTATCCTGTTGTTGCAGCAATTGACAGCAGATGAGAAGATCGCTTTTTTACAATACACCCAACCGGCAGTAAAACGGTTAAGCATACCCGCTTATAACTGGTGGAATGAAGCTTTGCATGGTGTGGCCAGGAATGGCGTAGCCACTGTATTTCCGCAGGCCATTGCCATGGCTGCTACCTGGGATAGGGAGCTGGTAAAAAGAATGGGGGATGCCGTGAGTACGGAAGCCAGGGCAAAATATAATGATGCGCTATTAAAAAATGGATCCAATGCACAATACCAGGGATTGACCTTCTGGTCGCCGAACATTAATATTTTCCGCGACCCGCGCTGGGGTCGCGGGCAGGAAACTTACGGTGAGGACCCTTTTTTGACTGCACAAATCGGAATGTCTTATGTAAAAGGCCTGCAGGGCGATGATCCCAAATATTTAAAAGTTGCTGCCACCGCCAAACATTTTGCGGTGCACAGCGGACCTGAAGCCATCCGGCATTCTTTTAATGTGCATGTAAGTAATAAAGACCTTTATGAAACCTATTTGCCGGCTTTTGAAGCATTGGTTAAATCTGCAAAAGTAGAAGGCGTGATGTGTGCGTACAACCGTTACAGTGATACACCCTGTTGCGCCAATGCGGCTTTACTGCAGGATATATTGCGCACTCAATGGCATTTTGGAGGGCATATCGTTACGGATTGCTGGGCTATTTCGGATATGGTTGGTTTTCATAAATCATATGCCAGCGAAGAAGATGCCGCTCTGGCATCTTTACTTGCCGGCAGCGAACTGAGCTGCGGCCCTGAAATGGGCGAATTGAAAAATGCGTTGCAAAAAAATCCTGCGCTTATAAAAAATATTGACAGCGCCCTGTATCATTTATTGCTGACAAGGTTTAAACTAGGCATGTTTGATCCGCCCGAACAGGTTCCCTGGTCCGCTGTTTCCATCAAAGACAACAATACCCAACAAAACAGGGCGCTAGCAAAACAGGTGGCCCTTGAAAGTATGGTGTTGCTGAAGAATTCAAATAAATTACTGCCGCTGAAAAAAGATCATATCACCATCGCCGTGATCGGCCCCTATGCCAATGATGCGGATGTATTACAGGGTAATTATAACGGAACGCTGTCGGAACCGGTAACTTTTTTACAGGGAATAAAAACAAAGCTTGGCCCGGGAGCACAGGTATTGTATGCAATGGGTACAAAAACACCCGACAAAAATTATGCAAATGAACAGGAAAGAAATGACAGTCTTGCAAAAGCATTGTCAACCGCCCAACGATCAGACCTGGTAATTGTTGTGGCAGGCATCTCCGCAAAACTGGAAGGCGAGGAAGGAGATGTAAAAACAAATATCGAAGGTTTTAATAAAGGCGACCGTACTACCCTTGGTATTCCAAAAGACCAGGAAGAAATGATAAAAGCCTTATTTGCAACCGGCAAAAAGATAGTGCTGGTATTAACCGGCGGCAGCGCTTTATCTGTCAATTGGGAAAAGGAAAATATGGAGACGATGATTGATGCATGGTATCCCGGTGAAGAAGGAGGGACTGCGCTCGCTGATATTTTATTTGGTGATTATAACCCTGCCGGGCGTTTACCCGTTACCTTTTATAAATCGGTAAAGGATCTTCCCGCATTTGAGGATTACAACATGAAGGGCCGCACTTACCGCTATTTTGAAAAAGAACCACTTTACCCTTTTGGTTATGGATTAAGTTACAGCAGCTTTAAATATGATACCATCTTTGTTGATAAAAATGAACTCGGCAAAGATGCTACAGTTACGGTATCAGTGAAGCTTAGCAATAGCGGCCAATATGATGGCGACGAAGTGGTGCAGTTGTATATAAAAAAGATGGGAGAAAATACTGATCAATACCCGATCAGGTCTTTACAGGGATTCCGGCGCGTGTTCCTTAAAAAAAATGAAAGCAAAACAATTTCTTTTACAGTGGCTGCGGATCAGCTGCGTTATTATGATGAAAGAGCGGGTAAATATAAGATTGCTGCCGGGGAGTATAAATTGCTGGCGGGAGGTTCTTCAGAGGATCTGAGGCTGAAAGTGAAGATCATGGTGCTTTAATTAAGAAAAAATTAGCTAAGAGGAAAAAAGAGAAAAAGAGGGTATCGTTTTCCCTTTTCCTCTTTTTCTCTTTGTTCTCTTAGCCAAAAACATATTTTGCCTAATGCTCAATTGAAAATTTTTGCGGATCAAACATATTTAGGTCTACATTTCCATTGGCCTTGCAATCATGATAAATTTCTTTCTGAAATAATTTATCATCAAAATAAAAACGGCAGGATGTTTCGGACCAGCCGCCACCAAAACGTTTATGATCTTCGAGGATCCCTTCTTCTTTTTTCCCGCCGGTATATTTAATAAATCTTATTAGCACCAGGTTTTCTTTATCGATCCAGACCTGGTTCGTTTTTTCCTCATTACTGCTTGCACCGATCACATACACTGGTTTATTATTCCATTTATCTTCATGAAATTTATCCAGGCTGAACCCAAACCTGTTCATCTTCGCCTTCACGGTATCAAAGGAAAAAAAATACATCCCGCCTAGTAAAAATGTCAGGTCATCTTCATTATAACTGGTACGAACCAGTTTACCTTTACGAAAACTGTACGCTGAATCCTTATTGTATATGACCGCATTGCCTTCTTTTTTATCCCCAAAGTCGATGCGGAATTTATCCGGGTACACAATGGCTTCACACCATGTAGCCGTTCTGATCAGGCTGTCATTGCGATAATTCTCCGTGGTTTGGTTAAAGGTAAAACTGTGTTGCCATTTACCTGAATAGCGGCTATACATTTGCTTCAATACATCTTCTGCATTTTTACCACCATAAAAAGAACAGAGAACAATAAATAGTACTGCCGGAATGAATTTCATGTTGACGAGTTTTGGTAGCTGATATAAAAGGGCTTCATCTTACTAAACTAAGTTATTTGTAAAAATATTGAAACCGAAAATTATAAATGAGCATATAACTTTATAAACGGGGAAAGCAAGATATTACCTGGTACATTTTATCACCACTGCATATCTACCCGTCATTGTTTTATCATTTGCAGATAATATCAGTTTGTTATTCACTTTTTTTAAATTGATATTTGTATTTGTTCCCAGGATAACTGCTTTTTTACAATTCAGCATTTCCGGGTTATCAATAGTAATTGTAAATGGTTTGTCAAAATCTTGAAGGCAGAAAACATACAACGCACCGGTGCCAGGGGCCATGGTCATGAAGAGCTGGTTATTGCTGTTATCTATCATGGGCTTCGTATCATAAATCGATTCCCCGTTTATTTTCATCCACGCTCCTATTTCTTTCAATCTCAGGTAAGCAGTATCATCCCATTCGCCATTTTCATCCGGGCCAATATTCAATAACAGGTTTCCACCCCTTGCCACTATTTTAATAAGCGTTTGAATCAATGATGCTGTTGATTTGTAATGATCTCCGGGCACGTGGCTCCAACTGCCAGCCATGGTCATACAGGTCTCCCAGGGATAGGATAAAGGCTTGTCCGGCACCTGTTGTTCAGGCGTAGTATAATTTTCAAATTCATTACCCACGCTCCTGTCTACGATCAGCAGGCCGGGTTGATAACGTCGTGCCATAGCCGCAATATGGGGCATATCAATGTCCTGCACAAAGCTGATATTTCGTTCCCATTCCACTGCCGTATCAACAGAGTTTGCGGGACGCACCCAACCCCCGTCGAGCCACAAAATATCCATTGAACCATAATTGCTCATCAGTTCTTCCAACTGGTCATAAGTGAATTTCTTAAAAGCATCCCAGCGTTGCGGGTATTTTTTAGGGTCATAATTCGTACTCCTGTCCTTCGGCGGAAAGTACGGCCACCAGTAGTTTTCATTGTGCCAGTCGGGCTTGGAGAAATATGCCCCGGTGGCAAAACCTTCTTTTCGGAATGCAGTAAATATCTCTTTTGCAATATTCGCTTTTGGGTTGCGGGAAAAAGGTGTTTTACTGTCCGTAATTTTATAATTCGTTTGTTTAGTATCAAACATGCAAAATCCGTCGTGGTGTTTGGTAGTGAAGACAACATACTTCATCCCTGCATCTTTTGCTGCGGCGGCCCATTTTGCCGGATCAAATTTTAGGGGGTTGAAGGTAGTTTGCAGGGCCTCATAATTCTTTTTGTATTCGTTATATGTTTTTCCGTGTATGGGATTTCGCTGGGTCCATCCTTCATCTTCGGGGCAGATACTCCAACTTTCCACCACACCCCACTGGCTGTATGTACCCCAGTGCATCAATAATCCAAATTTCCAGGATTGCCATTGCGCCAGTTTTTTAATGACCAGTGTATCTGTTGGTGCAATATAATGATGTTGCTGTGCATGGGTGGATACCGAAAAAAATAAAATCAGTATCGCCATTATTTTTTGCATAGAGATCATTTTATTTCATTGACCTAACCTTTAAACTCTTAAACCATTTACATTAAATGTTTTGAATAAAAAACGCCATCTTCAAACGCTTCCTTTTTAAAGCCCATCACTTTAATGAATTTTTCATGCTGTGTATTTAATGGCTGTTTGTACACCAACTGCTTCACCCCTTTTGAGAGCAGGAACTTGTTTTCCGTGTTAAAGATAAACCTGCCCACTTTATAATCCCTGTATTTTGGAACGGTATAATTGAGATGCACTTCAGCGGTCCCGCCAGGAGCAACCGATGCAACAAAAATATTAGCGATCACCAGGTCTCTCAATACAACAAAACTCAGCGGGGTGCCCGATTGCCTGGTCTGCAGCATTGCTTCATGCACATAACCGGGGAAATAAGCGTTGATATCCTGCCTGTAAAAAGACAGGAATTTATACACCAGTTTTTCCTCTCCTTTGAATTCGATCAGGTCAAAATCTTCATGTGTCCTGTAAATTTTAATAAGGTAGAAAAGATTGATCAGCAATAATATGGTATTGGTCAATATGATCGGGAATGCCTGTATCAGGATGCCATACCCGATAAAGCATATGCATCCCCCGGTATTGAGCCACCTGAATTTAAGGTCATTGTTTACCAGTAAAGAAATGGCTAATAAAAGAGAAGCCGAATAGCCTATTATTAAAATGATCATTGCTGTCATACAATAAAACAATAAGTGCAATTGTAAAATTTTTCCGTACGGTGATATATTAACAGGATGCAAAAATAAATCATTTAGCCGGGCTGTTGATTTTGATTTTGCATGAAAAAACAATAAAATACAAACAGTGACAGCATACTATTGATAAAATAAATATCTTCATTAAAATAAAACAGCAGCATGAGTATTCATATCAGTGCAAAATCGGGGGAAATTGCTCCCATCGTTTTAATGCCAGGAGACCCGTTGCGGGCCAAATATTTTGCAGACAATATGCTGGACGATCCCGCTTTAGTAAGCAATACACGCAATGTATTTTTTTATACCGGTACTTTCCGCGGAACCCCCTTAACGATCGGTGCAAGCGGGATGGGATGCCCATCCATCGGGATCTATTCGTATGAATTGTACAGTGAATACGGTGTGGAATGCATTATCCGGATCGGGACTGCCGGCGCATATACGCCAGCGTTAAAACTGTATGATATCATTAACGTAGACAAAGCTTACAGTGAATCCAGTTATGCAAAATATGCATGCAATATTGACAGCGATCACCTGGATCACCAGGGAGCGGCTTTTGATATTATTAACCAAACCGCTGCCGCCAGGGTCCGGGAAGGTTTATTAAAAGCGTCTATACTCAGCGGTAATATTCATTCCAGTGATATATTTTACAGGGCTGACCCGGGAACACCTCAAATTGCAGCTGAAAACAATTGTGATGCAGTTGAAATGGAGTCATTTGCATTATTTGCCAATGCAAAATTGTTGAATAAAATGGCTGCTACCATTCTTACCATCTCCGATATCATACCCACCAGGGAAAGCATCTCTGCAGACCAGCGCGAACGCTCACTGGCCCCTATGATAGAACTAGCCCTGGAATCTTCATTAGCCATTCAGAAAATATTGTAGGCAATGCACAGCCAATTGTTTTGATTAGAAAACTTCCTGGTTAAAGCATTGGCATGCCCTTTAATGCAATAATGAGTGTACCAAGTACCAATAAAAAATAAATCATGCCGAAAATAAATAAACTGCTGCGCTTTTTAAAAACATAGTACCCTGCCAGCGGGATCAGCTGCAAAGCATGCATGCCGAAAAAATGAGCCATACGCAGATCGCCAAATTGCCTGCTCCAGTTTACAATGGGCAAACCAGGCCCCCCGTCAGCAGCGCCCACCGTATGTGATAACCTGGAAAGCATGAAGCCTGCTTCCAATGAAAAAGTAATAAAAAAGAGTAACCCTAACCGTATTCCCAACAGGTACGATGGCGGTATGAAAAAATGTTTTTGCCTTACGAACAGTACCAGTGCATACACTGCTGCAATTGTAAACAGTATGATAAAACCACCCATGATGCTGAATAAGGCTGAATTGACCGGATCCTGTACATTGAAATGGGAACGGGTACCACGTGCCGACTGCAATGCAACAATAAAACCTTCCATGAACATAGAAACAACGATCAGCCTGGAAATGATCCGAACACTTTTTTTACGATCAAGATAATAGAGTATCCAGCCCATTGTATATGCCATGATGCCAATAGAAAGGAAAAATTTCATTGACTTAATCCAGCGATTGATGCCTAATATTTGTTGTGCATCAAACTGCATTACAATAATGCATACGATGGCCATCACCAGGTTGTAACAGCCAAACTAATACAAAAGCCTGTTCCTTTCTTTAAGTTGGGAGATAAATGAAATCATGCGCCCCTATTGAGACTGTAGAATTAAGCAATAAAAGCCGGATTCATGATTTAAATGCAACACTACTTCGGGGTCTTTTTGTTAATTTTTTGAGACCATACCGGCATTATTGATCATTGCCACGGTAGCCAGCAGTTTTTCAGGTAAAGCACTGTGTTTTATTTTACTGTTGAAGAAATTCAATGCGTCGGTATTATCTTTTAACAATTCGGCCATTAACGCCGGCGTATATGCGAAGATTGGCCCGTCGCTGCCTGATTGTAAAAAGAACTCATCTATTGTTCTTGTACCGTTAAAAAATTTCTTGCAATAAAGATTTATTTTCCCGTTGGATATCTGTATAGCAAAGCCGGGCAGGGTTTCAACGGCTACATAAGTATGGCGGCCCGAAGCAAAATTAACCTGTGAGATGGCATAATGATCCTTATCCTGGTACGCTTTTATTTCACTGGGATAGATCTTTATCTTATCGTCGGCCAAAAGATGTGGTGCACTAAAAATACCGGTAACCAATTTCAGGCTGGTATAATTTTTTATGGTGCCATCCTTCATTTGAACAAAGCAGGCCAAAGGTTTTTCCTTAGGGTCTCCAATATCCTTTTTAAGTTGAACATGGATGGGGGTGCTGGCAGAAAATGAATTGCATACAAGCATGATGCCTAAAAGCACCGGGATAAGAGGTACAGATTTTTTCATAGTATCGGGATTTCGCTCTTGTAAACGAAATTTTATGGATAATATTGTATATATGAGCCTCGGGTCAAACTATTATCCTAATTAACCTTATATATTGGGTCTTGCTTGCAATCCTGGAATTTTGAAGGGTCATTTAGCATGGGGCAAAGCCCACGGGCGATCCTTTTAATGGTTTGCGTTTGCGCTGTTCCTAATATTTGCTCCCAGGAAATATTAGTATGCTGGGGGCCCATATATTTTTCCAGTGTTTCCCTTAAATTAAACGTGAAAATGCCGCCCTCATTATCATTTCCCGAAGACTCCTCTTTCTTGGCGGCGGCTGTCATCAACAAAGAATATTGAGTTGGGGCAAGAAAAATGTCTATGCAGTTTTTCTTCGTCCATCCGAGCGAACTAACCCTTGTACTGGGTACCTTATCAGCATGAACCGGCGCTGTGCCAATGGGCGAATTGCAGCAATCACTGAAAACAAGGTTTAAATGCGCGCCTTTCGTTTTTATATTTTTATAAATATCTTCCATATTAAGTGAATATTCCGGGCCGGGGAATTGAAATTTTTTATCCCTCAGGTCAAGGTATGGGAATAAACGATTATCGGTTGTATCACAGAATCCATGTCCCGAGTAATAAAAAACTACAATATCCTTCGCGGATGGCTTGAGACCGGCAATGGCAGCCTCCACATTTTTTTTACTGAAATCATCACCGGATATTTCTTTTGAAACGAATTCTATTTCCAGGAATTCAGCGATCGACTTGTAAGTATCTGTAATGGCATCTTTGTCTACCACACAGGTTTTCCCGATACTGGCATCTTTGGTATTGGCAACTAACAGTAAGATCAACTGGGCTGATTTTTCCTCATTTGTTAAGTTTCTTGATTTATTTTTAAAAAGATTGATATAAAAGTCTTCGTCTTGAAGAAAATACTGCCCCACCAATTCCTCTGTAAGGTCTGATTGATTTAGAAGTTTCATTTCAGAGACATTTACCACATCTTTCTGCATTGAATTCGGGTTGGATGAAAGTACTTCCAGTGGATCAAACAATCCTGTTTTTTCATTTTTCTTAAACCGGAAAATATCGTGCTCAAATGCAAAATCCTCATGCCCTAAAATGATTTTCGGGTCCCTGCCTTCAAAACAAAGGATCGTGCTATCGAGTTTGCCGCCAGGGGACTGGTAATTGGATGGAAACTTATCGTAATGCTCTTCCAAATCCAAATCAACGATCATTGGCTCATTATCGCCAGGATGGTGAAAGCTGATCCGGAGAAAACCGGTGGCATCTTCATTCCTTACCAGGAAAGCCATATATTTCGTGTTATCCTTCACAGATGTGTAGCCAAATTCATACAGGGTGGTTTGTGCATGAACGGAACCGTTGTACAAAAGGATGAACAAAATGATCAGCAGGGTTCTTATTTTCATGAAGTCTTGATTTTAATTTATAAGAAATAAATTTACAATTTATGTATGAGACTCCAGGCCAGCATAGTACTCCCGAAATCTGAACGTTAATATAAATGTTTTTTTACAGAAAAAAATATCTAAAACCGGTATTAACAGTTAAATTAGAAGCTGCAAATGCAAATATAAGATTGCACTTTCTATTCATTAAACATGGTGCAATCAAACTTGAATGAAAATATTTTTCTTTTCACTTTGTTTTTTCTTTTTGTCGGTAAATGTAATTGCCCAAAAAGCCAAGGCAGATAGTGTTGCGGGGTTGCTTGCCAAAGAAAAAACCGATACCAACCGGGTTTTACTGATGTGCCTGGAGGCAGACCTAACTTATACTTTTGATCCTGTAAAGGCATTAACCTTATCTGAGCAGGCCCTGTTTCTTGCTGATAAAATAAAATACCTGCGGGGAAAATCAACAGCCCTCTCGAGTATAGGAACAACCTTTTACAGTATAGGTAACTATCCCCGTTCGCTGGAGTATTATTATGAAGCGCTTAAACTGGAAGAAAAAAGAGATAAACCCTTTAACATGGCCAGGGTATTAATGGAAATAGGCATAGTATATGGTTATCAGGAAGAATACGGGAAAGCCAGGGAGTACTATTATAAATCAGATTCGGTGATCGAGCTGTATCATATAGAGAGCCTGAAATATTACATCTTACAAGACCTTGGCGATGTATATGACCGGCTCAATAATACAGATTCCGCGTATCACTATTTTAATAAATCCCTCGGCCTTGCAAATGATCTTCACGATGATAATCTGGTGGGTGCTGCCATGACCGGTTTGGGGCATACCTACCGAAAACAGGAAAAATATGTGTTAGCCCAGGCTAATTACCAGTCTGCGATATCCTACCTGCGGGCTTCCAATAATGATGACTTGCTTTGTGAAGCAACACTTGGACTGGCTAAATTATATCAGAAAATAAATCATAATGATTCTGCTACCTATTATGCAAGGCAATCACTTTCCATAGCACAACATGACGGGTTCCGGGAACGTGAGCTGGAAGCAGCTGAATTTTTAACCGACCATTTTAAAGGGATAAAGAGATTTGACAGTGCTTTTTCTTATTCAAGTTATGTAAAGGAATTGAATGACACCATTAACAGTAAAAGCCGGATAAGGGAATCCCAGGTGATCTCCAGTAATGAACAACTGCGGGAAATAGAAAAGGAAGAAAACAAAAAGATCGCCCGGCGGGAACGTGACCAGGCATTACAACTACTGTTCATCGGCATATTCATCCCGGGATTTTTCCTCTTCACTCTTTTGCTCAGCCGGATAAAAATTCATGTGAGGGTAATAAAAATACTGGGCGTTCTGTCGCTTCTCATACTTTTCGAATACCTCACACTGCTTTTACATCCTTATGTGGCTGAGATCACCAATCACAGGCCCGTTTACGAAATGCTCATTTTTGTTTCCATTGCAGCCATATTAATCCCCTCTCACCATCGCTTTGAACTTTGGCTCATAGAAAGACTAATGAGAAAGAGGCACCTGTTTACCAATGGAAAGATCAGGCTTAAAAAGTCGAAGATCAAAATAAAGGATCCTTCAACCTAAATGAATCTCCATTCAGTAAAAAAATATTAGCACAGGGAATATAAGAAAATCACTACTGTCCAGGTGAACTTGGCGGGTTTACAACAGGCCTTGTTTTCATCGTATCCCTTTTTGTAGTGTCCGGTGCCATTTTCGTAACACTAACTGAATCTTTTGTAACATCCTTTTTGTCATTGTTGTTATTGCAGGCGGAACTAACAACAGTAACCAATAGGATCGCACCGAGAATGAATTGCAGCGTGGTTTTTGATTTTCTGATGAGCATTTTGTATGTTTTAGAGTATAATTATAGAACAAATATCTCATAATTTCAAACAATACTGAAAAAAACGGGAAGAAGTTATTTCAAATCAGGCTGTATGGTTATCTACGGGGTAAATAATATCTTTATGTTTTAAGCCAACTTAGCTCAGCTGGTAGAGCATTTCATTCGTAATGAAGAGGTCGTCGGTTCGATTCCGATAGTTGGCTCTTAAAAAATAAGGAATAAGAAATAAGAAAGTGGGTTCAAATCCTAAAACAGGCTTACTTTCTTATTCCTTATTCCGTGTTCCTTATTTCACTCTTGATTTAATTCTTCTTCCCCAATTCTTTTCCCTTACATCTGTTTTCTGGTGAATGCCCTTCTTCAGGGTATCATATTCTTCTAAGCAGGGATCAACCTGTTTTTTGCAGCAGATCAAATCAAAATCCCATGTTTCCCTCCTGTTTCAATTGGCCTTCAAAAAATCGTGGCAGGCTCTTTGTTAAAGAAAGCTGATAGCTTGTTGTTTTTAAGTTAAAAGCCCGGTGATTTTTTTTTAAGACCCTTACTTAAAGCTAATTTCACGCATCACATTAATTCAATGCGCTAATTAAAATCCTTTAGTTAATGAAAAAATTACTTTTTATTGTTATTTGCCTTACCGGGATGTCTTTTACTGAATGGCAGCCGGATTTTGAAAAGGCAAAACAACTCGCTAAAGAAAAACACCAGCTCATTTTATTGAATTTTTCCGGGTCAGATTGGTGCGGGCCATGTATCCGTATGCGAAAAGAGATTTTCGAAAACGAATCGTTTTCTAAAATGGCTGATACCAGCCTGGTACTCGTAAATGCTGATTTTCCCCGAAACAAAAAAAATGAATTGGGCAAACTCATTAAAAAACAGAATGATGGCCTGGCTGATAAATATGACCCGGAAGGGAAATTTCCTTTTACACTTTTATTAGATGCAAATGGTAAAATAATAAGATCCTGGGATGGCCTGCCAAATGAAAATGCCGCGCAATTTACAAAACTGGTAAAAGACATCTGCAGTGCACACAGATAATTCAAGTCCCATACTTATTGAATTCAAGCGGGCCGAAAGGCTCATGGGCAATTCATTTGAAATAACTGTGGTAGCAGAGAAGGAAACCTGGGCGATGGAAAAGATCGATCTGGCTGTTGCCGAAATCAAACGGATCGAAAAACTGTTAACTACATTTGATGAGCACAGCCAGACCAATCAAATCAATCAACAGGCTGGAATCAGCGCAGTTAAAGTAGACCAGGAAGTTTTTGATTTGATTCAACGTTCCATAAAAATTTCAACTATTACAGACGGGGCTTTTGATATTACCTATGGATCTATTGATAAACGGCTATGGAATTTTGATAAATCAATGACAGCACTTCCTGATGACGTTACGGCAAGGTCAATGGTTAGGCTCATCAATTACCGTAATGTGATTTTAAACGTGGAAGATTGTACTGTAATGCTCCGGGAAAAAGGAATGCGCATAGGCTTTGGCGGTATTGGCAAGGGCTATGCCGCTGAAAGGGCGAAGGCCCTGCTGAAAAAGGAAGGTGTGAAAAGCGGTATCGTAAATGCCTCGGGTGACCTTGCCACCTGGGGATCACAGGCCAATAATAAACCATGGACCATTGGTATTGCTAATCCCAATAATGCACATTTACCTTTTTCTTATATACGGCTTACAGATATGGCAGTGGCCACTTCGGGCAATTATGAAAAATATGTACTGATCAATGGCAAAAAATATTCACATACCATCAATCCCAAAACAGGCTTACCGGTTACGGGAATTAAAAGTGTGACTATTATCAGTCCGGATGCAGAAATAGCCGATGCGATGGCAACTCCGGTAACGATCATGGGAATTAAAGCCGGCCTTAATCTGGTCAATCAGATACAACACCTGGGCTGCATCATCATTGATGATCACAACAAAATCTATTCTTCAAAAAATATCCATTTACAATGAAACAAAAAACACACAGATCAGTTCTGTTAGTCACGCTTACCTGTATGATATCTTCATTACTGGTGAGTTCCTGCGTATCAGTAAAAGCATACCAGAAAAATAAACTGAATGATGCTGAAATGAACCTGTCTAACCGCAAAATTGAAAAATCAGAATTGAGTTTTCAATCCTACCGCGAAGGTGCATCCGGTGCCAATGCAGGAAAAAGCGGCGGAGGCTGTGGATGTAATTAAAGTAAATAATTCATTTAAAAAAAGTGTTGCCCTATACAGCAAGTAAAATAAATATTAATGAAAAGAGTTTTTCTAACAACCGCCTGCCTTTTTGCATTATTGCAATCCTTTGCTCAAAAGACGGAAGATAGCACCGGTTTTAAAAGCAGGAAATTAAAGATTGAAGAAATAAACCTGGTATCAAGTTATTATACACAGGATGGCAATAATGCTGCCGTTACGGGTGGAATTGGTTCAGAAAAATTGACTGATATTGCCAATGTATTTGATATTAAACTTGCCAGGTATGATAAAAAATTACGCAAGCAAAGTTTTGGCGCAGAGATCGGTATCGACCATTACACTTCCGCATCTTCAGATAAAGTTGACCTGAAAGCAAATTCTTCTGCATCGCATGCCGATACCCGTTTTTATCCATCTGTGAACTGGAGTGTTGAAAATGAGACAAAGGGTACTACGGTGGGCTTCGGGTTATCTTATTCCCACGAATTCGACTACCAGTCTTACGGAGCCAATATTAGTTTTTCTAAAAAAACAAAAAATAAAAACGGCGAATTCTCTGCCAAATTACAAGTGTACCTTGACCAGGTTACATTGATCCCACCCATTGAATTAAGTGCAAATGGGAATCCAAAAGGAACCCATTATCCAACCACTTCAAGAAATACTTTTGCGGGCTCACTTTCCTGGTCACAGATCATCAATGAACGTTTGCAAATAATTTTCCTGGCGGATGCGGTGGAGCAGCAGGGTTATTTAAGCCTGCCTTTTCATCGCGTTTATTTTAATGATGCCACAGTGCACCAGGAAAACCTGCCCAATACCCGCTTTAAAATTCCCCTGGGTTTCAGGGCCAATTATTTTTTAGGAGATAAGTTTATCATAAAAACATACTATCGTTTTTATACGGATGACTGGGGTCTTACCTCGCATACTGTAAATATTGAAGTGCCGATAAAAATCACGCCCTTTTTATCTGTCAGCCCTTTTTACAGGTTTTATAATCAAACAGCCATTAAATATTTTGCGCCTTATCAAATACATACGGCTCAGGAACAATATTATACCAGCAATTATGACCTCTCTAAATTCAACAGTAATTTTTTGGGAGCAGGTATCCGTATTGCACCTCCGAAAGGTGTTTTTGGCAAGGAGCATTTTAGTATGATAGAATTCCGCTTTGGACACTACATGAGGAGTACTGGCATGAATTCCGATATTCTATCCATGAATTTAAGATTCAAATAATTCCTGGTACCCGAAAAATACGGAGAAAATATTAAGGTATTTGTAAGGCTGAATAATTCCTCTGGCGAGTGTTCCCGTACGCAATTTCAAATTAATTAAACGAAAAGTTTATGGGGTCACTCGTGCCGATTTAGTCTCACCGGACTGTATCCGCACTAATAAGTAAACTATTTTATAAAAGATAGATTTGTGCATATAAACCCTGATTCATCCGAAAGTTATCTGATATATAGGTGCAATTGAAAAAATTTATTATTTTTCAACTGCAGGAAACACCCTTTGCAACTGTTTTTGATATACCTGCTTCGGGTCTTGTTCGGGTTGTGGCCGTGTCTTGGCCGTATCATCCGTGTCAGCTGACACGGATGATACGGCCAAGACAGCTTATAAACAAGGCTACAACACGGCGAAGACCTGTTCAGGGAGTACCTGCAATAGACAAAAAATAGTATGGCAAAACGAAAAACTAATAAAGTAGTGATAGATGTTGGTGACCTCATTTTTTATAAATGGAAGGGCTATGATTCCATACGTTTAAAGGGCAATACCGGCAAGCAGGCACCTATAGCAAAAAAACAGGCATCCATCCTGGGCATGGCTTCTGCCCTCTCTGCCAGGATCAGGGCTGCTTTCGAACCCATCTTGCCTGCCCCCCTGAAAAGGAAACTGTTGAACCGGTTTAATAATGCCATACAGCAATGGCTGCGCCTGGGCCAGATAGTTGAAACCGGGCCTGTTGACAACATTCCGTTCATCACCGGTTTTTCCTTTTATGGCGGGGAAGCCGTGGTTGGGTATCTTTATCATTTCACTGTTAACAGAACCGCCGCTGCCGGCCTTGCACTTCATATTACTGATCTCGATCCTTCCGGCTGCCCTGGCATTCTTTCATCCGGAGAAAAGGCGCGATTACACATCATCGTTACTTCCTGTAAGGTGAATGATCCTGCGGATACCAGGTCAGCAGAATTGAAAACGGATATCCCATATACCGCTGGTAATTTTCCCGGGCAGGTTTTATCACTCCCACTGCAAACCAGTCCTGGTTGTATAACCGTAGTGGCCTTTTCCACGAATCGCAGAAATGTAAGTATCGCAGGTGCAATGTATAATTAAGCATGAAATAGAAAGCTGTATTTCATGAACAGGTTACAAATTCTGCCTAATATTTTCTGTCTAACACGCGAAGATTGAAAAATTAAATGCTTCATTCCAATCATACAGCAAAAAGTTCGAACTCCGGCTACTCCTGTGCACGGGAAAGAAGCTTCGCAATTGCGGAGCTTTTTTTATTTGAAGCAATGCTATTTTGCCGGGTTAGCCATATAGATTGCTACCTGTTTATAAGCGTTTGTAAACGACTGCAAAGAAATATTACATGTAAGAAGTAGCGTATATTTGGGAGTTGTATAAATCGAAACACTCTAATATTTATTGATGATAAGAATTACAATTATTTTATTATTCAGTACACTATTATCGACTGCCCAAACAAACTTTAAAGACAGTTTGAAAAGGCTTTTGGGAAATGAAAGAGTTGACAGTAGTCGTATTTTTTTAATAGCCAAATTGAGCAATATTTATAGGAGCGAAAAACCAATAACTGGTTTGTCGTACGCACAACAAGGAATCATTCTTTCAAAAAAAATAAATTTTTTAAAAGGCGAAGCAATTTGCCTTAACGCATTAGGTGATAACTATAGAAGAATTGGAGAGTTTACCAAAGGCTTACAAGCACAATTTGATGCATTAAAAATATTCGAACAATTAAACGATGTTGAGGGAATAACTATTTCATATCACGGCATTTCAGTAAATTATGAAGATCGTGAAGACTATCCTGCGGCACTAACATACGCATATAAGGTTTTACCAACCGCTGATTATTTGAAGAATACCGATGAATTAATGAGGATCCAATCAAATATGGGCAGAATTTATGAAAAACTTGAACAATTAGATTCCGCCCTCCATTATGAGCAAAACGCTTATGAAATTGCGATCAGTAAAAAAGATTCCTCGATACTTGGAAACATACTTAGCCGGTTGGGAAATATCTATCTCAAATTGAGCAATCCTGATATGGCCTATACTTATTATAAAATGGGGATACCAATAGCAATTGCCAATAACGACAATAATTCACTTACTGAGTTATTTTATGATATGGCCACCCTATTTCAACGCCAATCAAAATTTGATTCAGCAATACATTACGCAAAGATGGACTTACAAATTGCTACAGGAATGTCTTATTCCGACGGGATCATCAAAGCTTCGTCTCTTTTAACAGCAATCTACAACAACATTAATATAGATAGCGCATACAAATATTTGTCTCTTTCTACAACTACAAAAGACAGTTTATTTACTAATGAAAAGCTAAAACAAATACAGCTTCTTGCTTTTGAAGAAGAAAAACGTCAAAAAGAAATTGCTGATGAAAAACTAAAAGTAGAAGAAGAGCGCCAGCTAAATATACAATACGCATTAATTGCACTTGGCATCATCATCTTTGTCACACTATTTTTGCTCCTGAGCAGAACAATAGTTGCAAATGAAAAATTAATTTCCTTTTTTGCTGTGTTAGGTTTGTTAGTGGTGTTTGAATTTATCAACTTACTCATTCATCCGTGGCTTGCGCATTTTACACATGAATCACCTATATTAATGTTATTGACTTTAGTATTGATTGCTGCGTTGCTTATTCCGCTTCACCATAGGTTGGAACATTGGATAAAAGATAAAATGGTTGAGAAGAATAAAAAGATCAGGTTGGCCGCCGCAAAAAAAACAATTGCCAAATTGGAAAACAATTCAAAAAAAAATATAGAAGATAATAATGAATAATTACAGCGTACAACAGGGGGTTTTGCACTACTGGGGCAGACGGAAGCCGTGATTCAACAGTAGCAGCATCACTGAGCATTTGTTCAGGCATGACAAGCAACTTTGGGCCAAGTACAAATCATCAACATTTATTTCTATTTTCATCATCAGTTAGCCGGGGCTGACGGAATTCTATTTCCCAGCCTTCGCCAATACTCGGTCGTTAGCGACAACTTTATCAGCATCCGTAGCAATCACACCATCTTCATCCCACCCTTCAACAGTTTATCTTTACTGTACATTTATGTTTGCTTTTTTGTTGCTTTTATATTATTAAAAAAATTCGTTTCTTTACTAAAAATCACAATAGGGCAAGCAAAGCTAGGTCTAACTGAACTTAACAATATAGTTTTTATGGAAGAAAGTGTAACAGACAATATTCCTGAGAATGCTCCTGAAAATATTCCAGAAATCATTCCGGAGCCCTCATTTTCTACTAAAAAAAAGGATAAACGTCCGGAAGTAATTATTGTAAGGAACTGGAAAGAATATCTCGGAGAGTCTTTATTGATAATATTCAGTGTGACATTGGCAATAATATTAACAGAGGTATTCACTAAAATGCACGAGAAGCAACAAGCCCGAGAAGTGCTACATCAGTTGCGCGAGGAACTAATTAACAATAAAGAATCAGAGGATACACAATATCATTATCACCTGCAAGTAATTAGCAATATAGATTCAGCGTTGCGAGACGATAATTTTCGTAAAAAATTTATTGATAGCGGCAGGATACACTTAGGAGTTATTGCTCCGCAGGGTGTATTAAGAAAAGACCTGAATGATGTTGCCTGGCAGGTTGCGAAACAAAATAATATTTTTTCAAGCATCAATCTTGAAACTTATAGTCTACTCACAGAGATTTATAATCAGCAGCAACGGATTACAAAGTCAGAAGATGAAATTGGTAAAGTATTGCTATCATTTGAATCTCGAAAGCCAGGAAATGAAAAGGCAACGCTTATATTAATGCATGACAATTATTATGCTTGGGCAGTTGAAAGAGCACCGCGATTATTAAAAATGTATAAGAAAGCAATTAATGAGTTAAGTAATTATTGAGCAAAGCTGCCGCTGACGGGTTTTGCACAACTTGGGCAGGACAAACTTTCTTCAGCAGCGGCTCGCTACCAATCTTCAGTT
>OLKZ01000034.1_pt1 | contig 23674 bp, 23 predicted proteins | sample 1604431 | NCBI WGS metagenome assembly OLKZ01 (sample SAMEA104055714, study PRJEB20765) | soil metagenome | isolation source: soil
CCGCCGTGGCCGGTGTCCCACCGGCCACTTTTACAAACCACTCATTTAGATGCATTATAGGAGAACTTTCGTAGATTATGATAAGCAATGCTATGCCAAAAGATTATTAACTGATTACCACCATGTTATATAGGTTTTGATTTTGGTCCTGTCCGCTTTTGTTACAACAGGTGTACGATTTTGATACAGTAGCATATTGATCAATATCTTTATAAAAAATTCAGGATCAATTGGTTTCAAATATGGTATAATTGTGGACGCAAATGTCTGAACGGGGATTTGGGTGGATTGAAAAGATAAAAATGATTTTTATTTACAAATCAACCTAATCCAGATAATCCACCCAAATCCCCGTTCAGATAATCTACGCTTAGATAAAAGTTCAATACAGGTATGCAGTATAAGTGAGTGACACAACGATGATGACCATAGATTAAAAGCCGGTCACATAAAAAAAATGGTCTTAAAAAACGCAACCATATTAATTATTGATGATGACACCGATGTGCTTACTGCGGTTAAATTATTACTGAAGCGGGAAGTGAAAGAAGTGGTAACCGAAAAAAATCCTGAATTACTCCGCTCATTGGTTTCACAAAAAAAATTTGATATCATTTTGCTCGACATGAATTTCAGCAGCAGCATCAACACGGGCAATGAAGGGATCTTCTGGTTAAAGAAGATCCGGGAACTGGATGAACAGGTGGGCGTGATCATGATCACGGCGTATGGTGATATTGACCTGGCCGTTCGGTCGCTCAAGGAAGGTGCGTCTGATTTCATCATTAAGCCCTGGCACAATGAAAAATTAGTGTACACCATTTCAGAAATATTAAAGAAAAAAGGAAGTGGGAAGGTGGGTGCATCATTAAAAGTCACAGGCGATTCGATCATAGGCAAAGAATTACTCGGGGAATCGGAACTCATGCAGGATATATTCTATAAGATTGAGAAGATCGCACCCACTGATGCCAATGTATTGATACTGGGAGAGAACGGAACGGGTAAGGAGTTGATCGCACAGGCCATTTATCAAAAATCGTTGCGTGCCGATCAGCCATTTGTAAAAGTAGACGTGGGTGCATTGACAGCATCCCTGTTTGAAAGCGAATTGTTTGGCCACAAAAAAGGTGCGTTTACGGATGCCCGTGATGACCGCATGGGAAGGTTTGAAGCGGCCAACGGCGGAACTTTGTTCCTGGATGAGATCGGGAATATCTCCCTGCAGCAGCAGGCAAAATTATTATCCGCATTACAAAGCAGGCAGATCACCAGGTTAGGCAGCAACCAGCCGGTACCGGTAGATATCCGTTTGATCTGCGCCACCAACCTTCCGCTTACTGAACTCGCAAATGAGAACCGTTTTCGCAAGGACCTGGTGTACCGCATCAATACCGTAGAGATCACCATTCCACCCCTGCGAAAAAGAACCACTGATATTATATTACTGGCCCGGCATTTTGCAAAAATTTACGCGGATAAATACATCAAGCCCATTCCGGAATTTGATGCAAAATGTATAGAAAAATTACAACGTTATCATTATCCCGGTAATGTACGTGAATTACAATACAGCATTGAAAGGGCGGTGATCATGGCCGAAGATAATTTTTTGCAGCCGGATGATATCATCTTCTCTCCTATTGAATCATCCAACCTGATGAGCGAAGAGGCCGGTGACCTGAAACTGAGTACGATCGAAAAAAATACCATCCTTCGTGTAATAGAAAAACACAATGGCAATATTTCAAAAGCAGCAAAAGAACTGGGCATCACCCGCACGGCGCTGTATCGCCGGTTAAGTAAATATGACCTTTAAAAAATACGACTGGAGTTTATTATTACGCATATGCCTGCTGTTTGCAACGCTGTGTGGCGCAGCCTTGCTCTTGACGAAAGGATTATTTGCTTTCCTGGTGATCTCAGGTTTGGTAATTTTTTTCCAAGTGATCGACCTGTTTCGCTTCAGCAATAAAAGCAAGGAAGAACTGGAACAATTCGTGGAATCCGTTCACTACCGTGATTTTTCGCGCCACTTTGATGAAAAAAACGCGCCGCTGGCAGTACAGCCACTACGCAAGGGTTTCAACGAGATCAACAGCACTTTCAAGATCATCAGTAAAGAAAGAGAAACACAATACCAGTACCTCCAAAAAATATTGGAACTGGTGGATACAGGGATCATTTCTTACCACCATTCGGATGGTGACGTGATGTGGATGAATGAATCACTGAAAAAATTACTGAATATCCCTTACCTGAAAACCATACATTCTTTGGAAAAAAGAGACCCGGTTCTTTACAAAGAAATTATTGCAGTTAAACCAGCAGAGCCAAAAGTAGTGACCATTACCACCGACAAAAATAATTTAAAGGTGTTGCTTTCGGCCACCGCTTTTCAAACCGAAGGAAAATTATTTAAACTCATTGCCTTCCAGAATATTAATGAAGCACTGGATGAAACCGAGTCAAAGGCCTGGCAAAAATTACTAAGCGTGATGACACACGAGATCATGAATTCTGTTGCACCCATTTCTTCATTGGCAGATACTTTAAAAAGCCGTTTGCAATTGTCATTGAAAGACCTTACCAATAATTCGGGATCGGTGGATGACCTGGAATTGGGCATCGATACCATCAAAAGAAGAAGTGAGGGTTTGCTGAAGTTTGCAGAAACTTACCGCAACCTGAATAAGATCACCACACCCAATGTGAAGAAGATCTATGTGCGGGATATGTTTGAAAATCTGCACCATCTCATGCAACCCACGCTGGAACAAAAGCATATTGAACTGGAGATCATTTTGAAAGACCCCGATCTTATCCTCCAGGCCGATACCAATTTGATTGAACAGGTACTCATCAACCTGATCGTGAATGCTGCCGATGCTGTAAAGGAATCTGCCAACCCGCGCATCCTGCTTTCGGCCTATATCAATACAAATAATAAAGTGGTGATCAAGGTTGCGGATAATGGCATTGGCATTTCTGCCGACATGATGGAGAAGATCTTCATTCCTTTCTTCAGTACCCGAAAAATCGGCAGTGGTATAGGTTTGAGCCTATGCAAGCAGATCATGATGCTGCACAAAGGAAACATAAAAGTACAGAGTGTGGAAGGTGAGGGAAGCGCTTTTTTTCTTTTCTTTTAGCTTACATATACATTAGTTGCGGGAATGATCATATCATTAATGAGCTGTGCGTTGCGTATATTTTAAAGTTAGCCGTCAGGCAAGACACTCTTTGCTAACCGTTAGCGCATTCAAGGAATAACATCTAAATCTTACGACCTATTTCAGTAAAAGACACCGGTATTTATTATTCAGCTAATTAACCAGGTAGTGGGTCAGTTTGTCATTCTTACGAAGGAAGAATCTCAACGAGATTTCGACTACCGTAGTTTTCAAAACTACGGTAGCCGAAATCCCGTTCCTCAGCATGACAGGACAAATCGGGAATTTCGTTTTTCAAACTGACCCACTACAATTAACCAGGCATTAGCAGACAATTTTAGGAGAATTGCTAACTTTACCAAATTCAATAGTCAAAACACTGCATTATGAAACCCAAAAAGGAAAATAATATTACCACCGACAATTCATCTCTCTATGATAAATTAATTGCCACAAATCCTGCCATTGAACGCAAAGGGGATACCAATCCTTATACTTCTCATAACGGCCATATGTTTACTTTACTTTTGAAAAAAGGAACCTTAGGTATTCGCCTGCCCGAAAATGAAAGAGCCGCTTTTTTAAAAAAATATAAGGCCAGGTTAATGGAAGCTTATGGAGTTGTTATGAAAGAGTACGTAGAAGTTCCGGAAAGTTTGTTGAAAAAAACCAAGGAATTAAAAAATTACCTTGACAGCAGCTATGAATATATTAAAACCCTACAACCAAAACCAGCAAAGAAAAAATAACACGAATAACCGGGAATTTGAAATTTACTTCACTACAGAAATTAATTTACCGGTTTGAACAAGATCTAAATGAAAATAATTATGGATACCAAAGAAATACCACAGGCAGATATCATTCATGAGGAACATGACCATTCCGGGAGCAATGAACATACTCACGGCCACCAACATGAGCATGCTCACAAACACCATCATCATGAAGATCATAGTGAACTACATGAAAACAAAACAAGATGGGTGGTGATGCTGACGATGGTAACCATGCTTTTGGAAATTGAAGTAGGCTATTATTCAAATTCAATGGCATTGACAGCGGAAGGTTGGCATATGTCTACCCATGTTTTTGCCATCGGGCTTACCTGGCTGGCTTATTTCTTTGCAAGAAAATATTCGCAATCAGAGAAGATCACTTTTAAAAAACAAAAGCTGCTTGCGCTTTCAGGTTTCACCAGCGCGATAGCTCTTCAAATAATTGCAGTGACCATGGCGATCGAATCCATTACAAGATTAATTCATCCGGTACCCATAAAATTCAGTGAAGCAATTTTTGTTGCTTTCATCGGTCTTGTTGTAAACGGAATCAGCGCTAAATTGCTTCATCACAACCACAGCCATAGCGATCATAACATCCGCGCGGCTTACCTGCATGTTTTAGCGGATATGTTAACAAGTGTAATAGCCATCGCCGCTTTAACGGCAGGAATGTATTTCCATATATACTCACTTGATGCGATCAGTGGCATCATTGGTTCAATTGTGATCACAAGCTGGACCGTGCAACTGATAAAAAATTCAGGTATTGAACTTATTGAATTCAGGCGCTTGTAAATTATAAAGACAAGAAATACACAAACATCAAACAATAATGAAATGAACATCAACATGAAAGTAAAAGGCACTTATATTTGATACCCCGAAGGATTCCGGATATTTCACACTTAAATACTATAATATGAAAAAGAATTATGTTACAAAACTGCTGGTCTTTATGCTAACCGGCCTGGTAATATCAAATTTACTAATGGCCCAGGAAGACAAATCCAAAAGGCCAAGCCCACCTGCAACAGCTGTTGGAAAAATCGGTAACGCCACGATCACCATCGACTACAGCAGCCCTTCTGTAAAAGGAAGAAAGATTTTCGGGGGATTATTACCGTACGACAAGCTTTGGAGGGCCGGAGCCAATGAAGCCACTATATTTCAAACAGATCAGGACATTAAGGTCGAAGGCAAGTCATTGCCTGCCGGCAAGTATAGTTTTTTTGCAACTCCCGGCGAAAAAGAATGGATGATCTTTTTTAATTCCGAAACGGGGCAATGGGGCGACAAAAGAAATGGAGATGCAAACATGGATAGTTCAAAGATTGTTTTAAGTGTAAAAGTGAAGCCTTCCAAACTGAATGACCTCACAGAAAAACTGGCCTACTCTGTAATGGAAAAAGGCTTTGCATTGCGATGGGAATATGTGGATCTGTTCATCAAAATAAAATAGGTTAAGATATTGAACCTATCCTGCAACGGCGGGAACGTTTATTTTTATAAGTAAAGCGGCCCGCCCGCTTAACCAGGTTAAAAAATATTTAATAATTGTCCAAATTCAAAAAGCCCGATCGTCATTAGGATATCAATTAAATATTTTTTACAATTAAATTAAAAAACAATGACAACTCAGGAAGTAGCCAACAAATTAGTGGCTTATGTACGCCAGGGACAAATTTTTGAAGCGCAAAACGAATTGTATGGAGATGATATCGTTTGCATAGAACCCGAAGGTGCCATGGCACCACATATTACAAAAGGAAAAGAAGCCGTGGCAGAAAAGGGAAAGCAATTTGCATCTATGATTGAAGAACGCCATGGCGGGTCCTGTTCAGACCCTATAGTTGGAGGACGTTATTTCAGTATCTCCATGGCTATTGACTGCACATTGAAAGGCATGGGCAGGCAACTATTTGATGAGGTTTGCGTGTATGAAGTAAAAGATGGCAAAATTGCCCAGGAACAATTTTTCTATTGAACATCAGGTTATTTGCGGGTGGATTAGCTATTGTAAATAACAATAATAGCTAATACTGCTTTGCAAGGATTGCAATATAAACAGGCAATTATCTTCGGCTGCAAATTTATTTATTTTAGACAGGCTTATGAGGCAAAATAGTTTATTAGATTGGTTGCTTTGCTTAATATGTCTATACCTGAACCGGTTTTTGTACTATACTTTGACCAAAGAGAAAAACGGAACCGAATGGAATCGAAAAGAAAAAAAGTGGCCTCACTTTGCAATGAGGCCTGTTAAGGGAAGCATGATTTTTATTCAAATAATTCTCACCATGCCTCTAGCATGCAGGTTAATAATTCTAAAGTATTTATATAGCAAGGAGTGCAAGATTTACCAACAAGTGTTTCTCCAAGACAAGCATAGAAACTCCATATCGTTGAATCACTGGCACCACTAGTACAACTTATTAAGGCCTTGTAACATGCTACACATTTTGTGGCAAGGTTTTTTAAGCATGCATTGAACCGATCTAATCTGCCTGATTTGCGGCTTTTCATCTTATTAACTGAGCCATGCTGCACCCGGTAAACCGAAGTCCCATTTTCAGCCAATGTGTAAGAACTAACTTTGCCTTTTTGTGAGAATTCACTAACATAAACAAATGCTTTCCCCCTCTTTGCTGATTCAAAATCCTGCCTTTTTAGAGTCATTTGCCAAGGTCCATTTGCATCTACTCCCTTGAATGTTTGAGGCGCAACTGGCGATGGGATTTTAGCTTCCGTGAATGATTCTGATTTAAGCTGTTTCACAATCAGTTCATTGTCTCCATTCTGCGCATTGCTGCGCCCGCAAAATACAAATAGTAAGAGCACAGACCAGCAGATTGCCTTAAGAATTTTCATGATTTAAATTTTAATTGCCTACTCTTTGATATCAGTTTTCGGCTTACCTGAATTGAATTGCAAAAACCGGCGTTAGTATAGGGGTATCACTGCACATAATCAATATGGGTATACAGCAGGCCATCCTGTATTGAACAATTACTACAATGGTCCTTCGAAGTTTTTTCCCTTGCCAGCTCCACAGTGTAATTCACGATCTTGTTCCAGTCGGGGTCATCATAATGAAGGAAGCTGATTTGTTCTTTCATGGCCTGTAAAAAACTTATGGTATAAAACCCCCCCACTTCACTCACCCATGAGTATTCTCCTGGTTTTGCTGCAGCAGATAAAATATTTCCCTTTGCCGAGATAAATAAACGCCTGAGCTTATTAATATCCGGCTTATTATCCGCCTGTGGATTCAAAAAATTATTGGAGGTTATTTTGGTGATGCCGATATCAGAGTTACAACAATCTCCCAAAATAATATTCAAACGGGCGCCTTTTTTTACAAGCGTGGTATAAATATTACTAAGACTGATGGAATTATCTTCGTCACTTTTTGTATAGAATGATGTCCGCAGGTCAAGCATTGGCCAGTTTTCAGTTTGATTCGACCAACGGAAACCATGGCCCCGATAAACAAATATCACAATATCGTCGGGTGATGGATTAATGCTGTTTAAAATATTGACCAGGTTATTTTTTTTAAATTCATTTCCCGACACTTCATATTGTTTATAGGCAACCTGCAAAGCATCAGCGATATTGCTGAATTCATATTCCAGCCGGTCCTTGTCGGCACTGCAACCTTTGCCGATAGTGCCGTCCAGCGTATTGGCAATGATTATAAAATGCAGGGTCAGGTTTTTATTGGTAGAAGTAGTGGTACGGGTATTGTTGTTATACACCACCGTATGATTATCCGGCTTATCAATACCACACATTTTTTTCATGGAAAAATATTCATTTTCATTGGAATCAAAAAAAGTGTGGAGGTAAGCATCCGTTATATTTTCGGGCTTCAACTGTACAAATGAATTTACACGGATCATATTATCCGGTTTAAATGTGGAATCATCGGTAGTGTATGGCAGGCCCTTTTTTTCCTCACCTTTTCCCCAGGTCCAGATAAAATAATCAGGATTATAACGCTGGTCCGATGAATGCCTGGTGATGAACCGGGGATGGGATCCCTGCATAAAAAAATAATTTGTTTCATCCCTGAGTTTGCCTACCACGGAAATATAATCTACGTTTACCACATTATATACCTTGTCCAGCGTATAAGCGATCCGCATATAACCTTTACTCTCATTAAAATAAACGAGTAGCCCGGTATACACGAGTTTATCCTTATCGGTAAACTTCACTTCGTAAAGGGATTGTGAAAAACCTTTAAGTCCGGCTAAGATCAAAAAACAACAAATCAGTGCTTTTTTAAACATAATTATAATTTTTGAAAATTTTGTTTCAGGTATTTGTATTGCTCCCTCAAAATAGAAATAAAATCCGGATTTCAAAAGGGAATAAAACAGGCGGATGTTAAACTTCAGTAAAAAAATCCATAGAATAAAGTTCATTCTTTCACCAACCTAACCACATTAGTTCTCCCGGCTTCTCCGGATCCATATAACCAATACATCCCCTTTGCCAAACCGCTTACATGTATTGATGCATCATTGCTGCCTGCCTGTATACTTAGGTTCTGGCGCAGCATCATGCGCCCTGTAATATCCGTGATCACTAATTCAACCCGGCCTGTTATTGCCGACCCCACCTGCAAATGTATTGTTGAACCAATTACCGGATCAGGTGTAATGCTTATTGTTATTGGCCTGCTTTTATCACCGGGCAATAAAATGATAGCAGAATAATTCAGGAAGCTGCCATCTTCAATTATCCTTAACCGGTAGTAATTATCTGCCGGAAAAGGATCATGATCAGTGAAGCCGAATGGTTGATTACAATCTGCAGCAATAGCAGGCACATTGCCGATCGTTTCAAAATGAAGGCCATCGGCACTGCGTTCAATGCTAAAACTTAACTGCCCGTTACAATTGGCTTCCCAATACAACACATTTGTGGACCCCGTTTTTTTACCCGCAAATGTCTTTATCAAAACAGGAAGTATAGCAGTTAATGTTTTATTGGCAAAATAAAAACTGGAAAAACTGCTGATGTTCACCTGGAAGTAATAATCCGAATTATAAACTGCTGTTGTTGCAATAAGGGGCAATGCGTTACTGGTGCCAGTGGTTGCGCAGGCATCATTGTTCTTAAATACATCAATATCATTATTCGAAGCCACCCCGGATGGCTGTCCCTGTGAAGTAACAGCTGTTTTTAAGGAATCCAGTTCCGCTTTAAGGATGTATACACGTAAACTAACGGTACTGGATGCAGGCTGATTTTGAGGCGTGATGGTAATATTCCTGTTAAGGTAAAGCCGGTGAGCGGCGTCCTCCCTGCAGGCACCCGTTTTTGTGAACAGGGAAATGCTCACTGTGCCAAGATTATTCCCATTGGCATTGATCTCTGCAGCAATATTACCCACACTATCGAAAACCGGTACCCATGAATTTTTGTTTGCATTATTAATGGTAACAGCGGGTAAAACCTGGCAGGAAACAAGGTTCCCCGGAGCCACGGGTGAGGGGCATCCTGCGAACCCTCCTGTGATTTTACGGATGCGGTTATTGGTATATTCTGCGGTGTACATATTGCAGTTCAATACGTCAAAATAAATATTATAAGGAGTCCCTAATGGAGATGAGGTTGCAGGAATTCCTTCGGTGCTATATCCTTGTGTCCCGTTTCCCGCTACAGTACTAATATAGCCTGTACTCTTTGTTATTTCACGAACGCGTTGATTTCCGGCATCTCCTATGTACATATTTTCAGCAGCATCAAACCTTATATATGCACAGGAACTCAATTCTGCAGAAGTAGCCGCCATTCCATCGCCATAAAAACCAAAGGTTCCGTTACCCGCGATGGTAGTGATATAGCCGTTAGATATGGTTATTTTCCGGACTCGCGCACCGCCGTATTCTGCTATATAAATATTCCCCGCTCTGTCGAATATTATTCCGCAGGGGCCATTTATTTGCCCGGTAGCAGGAACATTTTCGCCGCTATACCCTGCTGTTCCGTTTCCTGCGATGGTGCTGATCGTGTCCGTAACCATATCAACTTTGCGCACACGATTATTGAACCAATCGGCAATGAACAAATTACCGTTCGCATCAAAAGCTACATCATTAGGCCCGTTCAATTGTGCATTAGTAGCAAGAATTCCATCATTATTATACCCTCCAGTTCCGGTTCCCGCCACGGTGATGATAATTCCAGTTGACATATTTATTTTGCGGACGCGATTATTACCCCGATCCGTAAAATACAGATCCCCGTTCCCGTCAAATGCCAGAGATGATGGAGCACATATTTGTGCATTGACGGCAAAACTCCCATCTCCACTATAACCACAAGTCCCGGTTCCTGCTATAGTACTTATAAAGCCTGTGCTTATATCTACTTTGCGGATTCGATGACCGCCAAGATCAGTTATATAGAAATTTCCCGCCGCATCAACAGCTAAACCTTGCGGATCATTCAATTGTGCATTGACGGCAAAACTCCCATCGCCACTAGAACCTGCCGTTCCCGTTCCTGCAATAGTTGTAATGTTCTGTGCAATGATGAACTGCGGAAATAAGGCCAATAAAATGATGATGATTCTCATTACTAACTGAATTTTTACTCCCTGTCTGGTAAGAATAGCAGGTGATGGATTGCCAGATGCAGAAAAGAAATAATATCTCGAAATGGTTAAACTCCTGTTCATAAATAAATAGAGTAAGACTAACTGGATATCGCTGCTTATCTATCAGGGCTAAGGTAAACTAACAGGCTTTGAATTTATACAGAAGTATATTTGAACCGGAATGCTGATTCATTCGGGCTGCACCCTATAAAGTTAAGAATAATAAGCGAAAAGGGGAATGATTTTAACAGGAATCCAGCTATGTCATCACTTAATATGAAAGAATATTCCATTCATTAATGGAATAAAAGGGATAAATGTATAATGAACAGGGAACCCGCCTTTGCAGGTAAAAGGTTCCTTGTTCATTATTATTTGGCCTATGTTCTTAAATTCAAATCGTTTAAAAAAGCTAAGCGCTCTTTTTCATCATGCCCATGACAGATCCTATAATACCCAATGCACCGCCAGCCAACATTATCCATATACCTATACCGGTAGCTTCGCCGGCATCCATCTTATATTTTATGGCCATCCCGGCTACGGCCAGGCTAATAATAAGTGCCACAATATTCAATGGTTTTTTACCTAAAAATCCACAAATAGCCATAACCACTCCACAGCCGATCCATAAGTAAGCTACCCCACCACTATCCATGCCTGTTGCACTCACTCCAAGTAAAGTTACAAACGGAAGGAACATAGAAATGGCAGTTGCAAGCCCTCCGGCAATAGTTAAATAATTTTTCATAATTTTTTAATTTTTGGTTCAGCATAAACATAATACTTTTTTAATTACAAATTCAATCATTTTTTTTTTGCAATAAGGTCCCCGTTCCACACCTGCCCGGATAGGATATTCCGGCTTTGAATTATTCATTGCAGACTTATTTTTAATACGGTTTATTAAAAAAGCGTACAGGAAGATGAAATTGTTGCAGTATATTTATTTTACCAAACTGATACGATGGCCAATATTGATTACATTATTTTTTTCATTTACTTTATTTTGGTCTCCGGTTATGGTTATTATATTTATCGCCGGAAAAAAAATCCTTTGCAAAATGCCGCGGATTTTTTTCTTGCCGAAGGCCAGCTAACCTGGTGGGCCATCGGTGCCTCATTGATCGCCTCCAATATTTCTGCAGAGCAATTCATTGGCATGAGTGGAAATGGTTTCCGCCTGGGCATTGCCATTTCGGCTTACGAGTGGATCGCCGCGGCTGCTTTGATCATTGTGGCGGTTTTTTTCATGCCCATCTATTTAAAGAACCGAATTTTTACAATGCCCCAGTTTTTGCGGCAACGCTATAATGAAACCGTAGCGCTGATCATGGCGGTGTTTTGGTTATTCCTCTATGTATTTGTAAACCTTACAGCAATTCTATACCTGGGTTCCATTGCCATTAACAGCTTAACAGGCGGGGATAATTTTCATGCGATCATGATGGCACTGGCATTGTTTGCATTGATCATCACCATTGGCGGGATGAAAGTGATCGGTTACACAGATGTGATACAGGTTTTTGTATTGATCGTGGGTGGATTATTAACCACGTATATTGCTTTAACATTGGTAAGCAAACAATTTGGCCTGGGCTCCGACATGCTGGCCGGTTTTAATCAATTACTTGAAAAAGCGCCCGATCATTTTAAAATGATCTTCAGTAAACCGGGTGCCGCTTCCACTTCGCAGGAGATCAATCATTATGCCAGCCTGCCCGGACTGGCCATGATGATCGGCGGAATGTGGATCGCCAATTTGAATTACTGGGGTTGCAACCAATATATTACCCAACGGGCATTGGGTGCCAATTTAAAAACTGCCCGTACAGGTATTTTATTTTCGGCATTCTTAAAATTGCTGATGCCAGTGATCGTAGTGCTGCCGGGCATCGCCGCTTATGTGCTGCACCAGCATGGTGGCCTGCAATCCCAAATGCTTACGAATGGTGAATTCAGGGAAGATAATGCCTACTCAGCCATCCTGGCTTTTTTACCAACAGGTTTAAAAGGTTTATCACTGGCAGCATTAACCGCCGCCATTGTGGCATCGCTGGCGGGCAAGACCAACAGCATTTCTACCATTTTTACATTAGACATTTATAAAAAATATATTCGTACAGGCGCTACCGAAAGAAACATGGTTTGGATAGGAAGGATAACCGTGATTGCCGCACTAATCATTGCATTTATTGTAAACTGGAAAGATACACTGGGCATTGGCGGCAAGGGAGGTTTTGAATTCATTCAAAAGTACACGGGGTATTTTTCACCGGCAATTTTTGCGGTCTTCATTTTAGGGTTCTTCTGGAAAAAAACAACATCCAAAGCTGCCGTCGCGGGTATTACGGGAGGGTTTTTGTTATCCATATTATTTGATAAATATTTACCCGGCTTAGTGGGAAATGATACCTGGTTATTCACTGCCTACGACAATGGCCATGGTATTTATGAAATACCATTTTTGGTAAGCATGGGCTGGGTATTTTTCTTTACGGTGCTGTTGATGGCAGTAATCAGTTTGTTAGATAAAAAAGGAATGCAGGTAAAACATACGATCGAAAAAGATCCTGCATTATATCGGGTAGACAGGCGCAACCTTGCATTAATAGTTTTAATTTTGGGTATTCTTGCGGCTTTGTATATTCGTTTTTGGTAGTTGGATGAATAACCTTCGAACTAAGAACTATGAACTATGAACTAAGAACTAAAAACTAAAAACTAAGAACTAATAACCAGACTCCGTAGCTCAGTTGGTAGAGCAGCTGACTCTTAATCAGCGGGCCGAGAGTTCGAGTCTCTCCGGGGTCACAAGAAAAGTAAGAAGTTAAAAGTCAAAATCCAAAAGTTCAGCAGCGTTCAATTTAAAGGCACCACAACTTTTTGGTTTTTACTTTTAACTTTGGACTTTTTACGAATATTCTTAATTTCCGTTGCCTGCCCTGTTGATCTCATCTGTAGCTCCTCCTTCAGATCGGTTCACTGGTTTCATCGCCTGGCCAAACCGCCAGCTAAAACTCAGTCGCACAACTCTCGAATCCCATTTTATTGTAAAAGGTTCATACGCATTCTGAAAAGTGGAATAGCCGGAATAGTTTTGGAAATATGTTATATCGCGAATACTCAGTTTCAATGTTCCCTTCTTCTTCATTATTTGTTTTGCAATACCAGCATCCAGCTCACCCTGTGGTTTCAACCATTCCTGCAGGTCTGTCTGGCTTTTCGTTTGGTAATAACCGCTGAGTTCAATACTCCATCCTTTTTTGAGCTGGAACTGATTGTTAAGGCTAACATTCAGTTGGCTCACCTTCGCTTCGATAGGAGCCCATACTACACCTTTTATGATCTTGTGATTGAATACAGCCACTGCGGTAAGGTTCCACCATTTGGTAACGGGAGATTGAAAAGTTTCCGTAATGCCAAGATTCTGGAAAGAGCCAACATTTCCCCGCGTATAAATGATAACGTTCTTATTTACATTACTGCTATTGGAATCAATGATGAATATCTGCGAAAAATAATCCTTGAGGTAACTGTAAGAAATTTCAGTAGTAAGCATTTGTTTATACGTATGTGCCACTGCAAAATTCCAGGTATACTGCGGTTTGATAAATGGGTTGCCCCCTTCATACGTGTATTTGTTCAACGTTGTCAGGAAAGGATTAAGGTATTGGAACGGCGGCCTGTCTATCCTTCTTCCCAACCGGAATGTGATCGTGTTATTACTGTCTGCCTTGTAAGAAGCAAACGCAGTAGGGAATAAACTACCATAGTTTCTTTTGAAAGAAGAATCCTTCACAACAGTATTACCCAACTGGTGGGCTTTGTAGGAAGTGAATTCATAACGGAATCCAGCTTGCCAATGCCATTTGCCTTTTTCTGCATCAGCACTTGCATAGGCAGCGCTGATACTTTCATTATATAAAAAATGATTGCTGCGACTCAGGTCCGGCTGCCAGATATTGTTGTTATCGTAAAAATAATACGCGGCAAGATTATCTGTTTTGTTGATCGCGGTTTTCAAACCTGTTTCCAGCAGGAATTTTTTGTACCGTTTGGAATAGTCGGTCTTTGCCGTAATGATATTGAGTTTAGAAGGAGTATTTCCTTTTGTTGCCGCGATGTCGCTACCTGGAGCCACTAACTGGGTTTGGTAATTCTGATCGCTGGTAATAGCAAATTTTACATAATCCAGGTCAACCGTTAGTTCGCTGCTCTCATCGATCTTAAACTTACCATTTAAATTCATGCCCCCTCTTTTGAACTCCAGGTTGTTTTCACCCCAGGTGTTAATGGTAGAATCAATGTGGTAGTAAGGATCCATCCAATTGATCGGACTGTAACTGTTCGATTTCCTGTTGAAGATCCCTCCTGTAAATACAAGACCCAATGTCGTTTTCTTGTTAAGAAAAAAATCGAAGCCCGTTTTAAGATTATTTCCTAAGACAGAGTTCTTGGTAAAATTGGGTTGTTCCAGTAAAACAGAATCTTGATTGTTCGTGTTGACATATTTCCTCAGTGTATAAATGTCCAGCTTCTCATAACTGGCGCGGTTGCCATAGTTCAGGAACCAGTTTACTTTTCCATTCCGGTAATTCAGGTTTATCGAATTGCCTGTTTTGGGATAGACTCCCTGACCTATACTCAAATTCATCGAGCCATTGAAACCCTTCTGCCGATTGGCTTTTGTTTTGATGTTGATGATACCGGCATTACCCGATGCATCATATTTTGCACCTGGGTTTTCTATCAATTCCACCACATCGACTTGCGAAGCACTGATGCCCGAAAGATAAGCCTGCAGGTCTGCACCGCTTAGTTGAGTGGACTTGCCATCGATCAATACCGTTACTGCCGGTTTCCCTTTCATGATAATGGAACCATCTTTTGCGACGGTTATACCCGGTGATTTTTCCAGGATATCCATAACCGAAGCTCCTGCATTTGAAATAGTGGCTTCAGGGTTTATTACAGTTTTATCAGGAAGGAACTGGATGGCCGGCCTTTTCGAAACAACGGTTACATCCTTCAACAAGCCGCTTCTGGATTTTAGTGTGATGATATCGGAAAACGAGGTTTTCTTTTCGAGATCGATCCATGTGCTGTAACCATCTCTATATCCTGTTTGGCTGGCCCTAACCAAATATTTACCGGGATTAAGATCCTTAAATTCAAAAATGCCCGCTTCACCGGCAGCTCCCGAATGAATGACCACAGAATCGTGGTTCAGTAAATAGACTGTGGAACCGGGGAGTGCATTTTTCTGCTCATTCGTCACGGTAACCCGGATGCTCCGTTTATCCTGCGCTTGGGCAAAAACATTGCTATAAAATATTATTAAAAGGAAAGTTAAAATGACTATACGCATAAGCAACCGATAATCAACGAAAGTATTCAAGGCAGCTAAGAAAAAAGCGTATTTTTATTTTAGTGGTAATAAACCTATACGAGTACGAACAAGAAAGCCTTGTTGATGACAGTAATGTACATGTAATTATTTTGCCGCTTCAATGTCTGTCCAGTTTTCTCCCCGCTTGATCCTGAATATTTGCGTATCTGTAACTTTGAATTGCCTTACCAGTTGTTTTACCGGCTTGCCCTGGTTAAGCATTTTTTTAAGAAGCATGACCTTGGTTACAGTCAGCTTGGTAGCTTTTGAACTTTCTTTACGCCTTTCCCGCTTTTCTTGTTTTACTTTTATTACATGTGGACTGCTTTGCTGATGTTTGTAATTTTCTTCCGGGGTCATCCATTTTAAATTGTTAGCACTGTTGTTGACCTTGTCATGATCCCTATGGGCAACAATGGTATGTTCGTCAGAAGGACGGTTTAAAAAATATTTTGCTACCAGTCTGTGAATAAGTGTATGATAATGTATTGTCCTTTTTTTTGTCGCTTCAGCAAATTGCTTTTTTAATTTTTTCTTTACAGTGATTAAAAGTTGTGCTGTTTCAGTAATAAGGTCATTGCTTTCATTGACCGCTTTCATTTGCCTGATATCCTGTGTCAGTTTCAGAACTTGTTTTTGTAAATGGTTGATTTTGTCGTCCGCTGCTGATTCTTTCGGCCTGAAAAATCTGATCCGGATAATTTGATAGCCATTGATCATCGAAAGTTTCATGATTTTGCCGTTCGACATTTTATTAAATGTTCGGATGCGCCCAAAGTTTGAGACTTCAATACGGTTATCATTTGTATATTCAAAATCAAACTGAACAATTTTCCAGGTTTCACCAAAGTAGTTTTGCATCATATGTTTTACAGTATGTTGGTTATTTATAATGTCGCAATAGTATTCACAGCAAAGTGGCGGAGATTTTTCACGGTCTTGGGTATGTCAGCGCCCCGTGATTTTTAATAAAGTAACGAATTTTTTACTTGTAAACCGTAGCTTTAGCGAAGGTTTATTTAAACTGAAAAGCAAACTTGCCCATCCTTGCGGGAATAATAAACTAGTGTCATGTTAAGCATACGTTGGCGTACGGACTCTCAGCGCTTACTCCGCCGCTCTTGTTCTCAGCGGTTAAGTTTTCTGATTTTACCGTAGAGAACAGGAGTAAATTGAGTTTTCGCAGAGAATTTACGCATTCTTAGAAAAATGCATCATGACATAATACGCTTAACTTAACACTAGAGGCTGAAGACTGAAGAACATCTGACGACTGTTTTACAAAATGGCCCTCGACATACATACACTGTTTTCAACATTTTCATATTGTCCGTAATTTTTGATTATTCCATATCCCGCTTTTTGATACAACCTGATCGCTTCCGGTTGCTTTTTCCCGGTCTCTAAAATGCATTCGGAATAATTTAATTCTGATGCCCATAATTCTAATTCTTTTAAAATGCATAGACCCATTCCCATGCCCCGGTATTCAGGCAGTACAAACATTCTTTTTATTTCTGCTTTCTTTTGGTCATATTCTTTAAATGCACCGCAGCCGATTGGTTTATTGTCAATATAAAACACAATGGCATTGCGAATATTTTCGATTGTATTGAATTGTGCATAGAAGGAATGTTCATTGCCGTCCCTGATTTCCAGGTCTTCATCCAGTAAAGCCACAAGATTTTGAAAGTCGGCATTATCAGAAAATGTTCTTTTGAAAGTAGTCATAAAATTGAAATCGGGATATTAATAATTGTCATTGCGCAATATGGGGAGATTCAGCAGTTTGAGAATTTATACTTGTGAAACTCGCTATGAGCATCCAGGCCTTAAATGTTCCGGTTTCTGCCTATTGTATATTAATACGAATTTTTTATTTTAAAAAGAACAGTTAGTTCAGGGTCACTTTTTCAACAGCGTCATCTGTCCGAGGTGGTAAGCATCATGTTGCAGACATCCCATAATAAGCTGGTAATAGGTCTGCCCTTCTTTTGGTGAAGGCTTATCTAAATGATCTTCTTTAAAACTATGGATGGCATTGCGCAATAAATGATAGGCGGCTTCAAAATCATGCAGGGCTTGTCTCCAGTTTTCTTCATTCAGTTCAGCAGCTAACAAAAAATCAGGGAAAGGAGGAGGATTATCACTACCCGTTAAACGGTTTACCACACGTGAACGCCAGTAGGTGATATGTGCCACCAGTTGCCAGATATTATTTGTTTTACCAAAAGTATTGGCCCCGGCTTTAGCGGCACTCACATCATGCAAAACTTCTTTAAAATTTACGCCTATCCAGCAATCACCGTGTTGCAGGTCGGCAAATAGTTTTAGTATGCGGTTAATTTCATTAGCCATATTTTTGTAGTTAAAACCGCAGAGACGCAAAGGCGCAGAGAAAAAAACCTGGAGCCTGTTGTCGAACGGGTAAAACAATAAGATAAAATTAAACAAAAAGAAAGATAAAAGTTATTAGCATTAACAATAAGCACAGCGTCTCAGCGTCTATGCCGTAAAATATTTGTTATGAACATCGAATTCAACAAAAATGAAGATTTCATGAAACAGGCCTGGAACCGGGTGAGGCAACATGTAGAAAAAATTTATGAGGGTGGCGGAAAGAAAGCTACTGAAATACAGAAAGAAAAGAATAAGCTCACTGCAAGGCAAAGGATAAATTATTTATGCGATGCAGGTAGCCCCTTCACAGAGATCGGCGCTTTTGCCGGCTTTGAAATGTATGAAGAAGAAGGCGGATGCCCGGCTGGCGGAACAGTGAGCGGTATGGGTTATGTAAGCGGAAGGCTTTGTGTGATCGTGGCAAATGATCAAACCGTAAAAGCCGGGGCCTGGTTTCCCATTACCGGTAAAAAGAATTTAAGGATGCAGGAGATCGCCATGGAAAATAAATTACCCATCATTTATTTAGTGGATAGCGCCGGGGTTTTTCTTCCCATGCAGGATGAGATATTTCCGGATAAAGAACATTTTGGCCGCATCTTCCGCAACAATGCAAAGATGAGTGCAATGGGTATCACGCAAATTGCTGCTGTGATGGGTAACTGTGTTGCCGGAGGAGCCTACCTTCCCATCATGAGCGATGAAACACTGATGGTGGAAGGAAACGGCTTTATTTATTTAGCCGGCCCTTACCTGGTGAAAGCCGCCATCGGTGAGGATGTTGACAGTGAAACCCTCGGCGGGGCGGATACCCATAATTCAATCAGCGGAATTGCCGACTATAAATTTAAAACAGAAGAAGAATGCCTCGACCATATTAAAAAGATCATGGACAAACTGGGCGCAACCGAAACAGCAGGATTCGACAGGGTAACCCCACAAGCCCCGAAGAATGATAACGGTGAAGTGTATGGGATAATGAGTGCAGGCAACAGCAAGCCTTATAATATGCTGGACATTATTGATTGCATCACTGATGCCGGGAGTTTTGACCAGTTCAAGGAAGATTATGGCAAAACAATTTTATGCGGGTATGGCCGTATAGATGGATGGGCCGTGGGTATTGTGGCCAACCAGCGCCTGATCGTAAAAAATAAAAAAGGCGAAATGCAGCTGGGGGGAGTGATTTATAATGACAGCGCCGATAAAGCGGCACGTTTTATCATGAACTGTAATCAAAAAAAGGTGCCCCTCGTTTTTTTGCAGGATGTTACCGGTTTTATGGTGGGCAGCCGCAGCGAACAGGCAGGCATCATTAAAGACGGTGCCAAAATGGTGAATGCTGTGGCCAATTCAGTGGTGCCCAAGATCACCATTATCATTGGCAATTCATATGGTGCAGGCAATTATGCCATGTGCGGCAAGGCATACGACCCGCGTTTTATTTATGCTTGGCCCACGGCTAAAATTGCTGTGATGGGGGGCGAACAGGCGGCGAAGACCATGCTGCAAATACAGGTAGCCACTTTAAAAAAGAAAGGAGAACTGATCACCGCGGAAGATGAACAGCAATTATTACAAAAATTGACTCAACGCTATGAATCGCAGACCACCCCTTACTATGCAGCCGCAAGGCTTTGGGTGGATGGCATCATAAACCCGGCGAATACCCGAAAACTGATCAGCGAAGGCATTGCCGCCGCCAACCATAACCCGGAGATGCCGGAATTTAAGACAGGGGTTTTACAGGTATAGTTCATAGTCTATAGTCTGTAGTTCATAATTTGAAGTTCATAGCTGATAGGACAGGGTGACTCTTCACTAAAAGAGGCAACTATGAACTCCAGACTATGAACTATTAACTATAAAAAATGTCCGAAATAAAAATATACACGGATGGCTCCTCCCGCGGAAACCCCGGCCCCGGCGGTTTTGGCGTGATACTGCTATGGGGAACACACCGCAGGGAAATTTCAAAAGGATTCCGGCTCACCACCAATAACCGGATGGAACTGCTTGCCGTCATCACCGCAATGGAAGCCATCACCAAAAAAGAATTGCCGGTAATTATTTATTCCGACAGCCAATACGTGGTAAGGGCCATTGAGGAAGAATGGTTAAAAAAATGGATCGCAACCGATTTTAAAGGGGGCAAAAAAAATAAGGACCTCTGGACGCAATTCTATCACCTGTCACAAAAAATGAAAATAAAAATGGTTTGGGTAAAGGGTCATGCCGATAATCCCTTCAACAACCGTTGTGATGAACTGGCAACTGCTGCCGCTGATGGAAAGCAGTTAGCCGTTGACGTTGGGTATGAAGCAACTGTATAAGACTACCGTGGTTTTAAAAACCACGGTAGTCTTATAATACATTATTTCACAGTGACTTTATTGAAAACTTCTTTCTCCATTAAATAATACGTACCAAATAAAATGGTACTGTACACCAGGTCGGCGATTACTCCTGTTTTAAGAAAAGGCAATCCACCGGCCAGGCAATCGAAATACCCCGAAAAACTTTGCGGGTAAGTATGATAGACCGGGTTATCTGTTAAAAAGAAAACGGAATTGGAAAGCAGGAAGAAGATCAATGATGCTGCAATTGAAAATCCTGCAACATTGATCACATTTATTTTTTTCAACAGGAACCCAAAGCAGGTGATCCCTGCATAAATGACATAATGCAGTAATTGTCCCCAGCCCCAAAAGCCCGGTGCCACATTGAAGGCTTCAAACAATACATCAGAAAGGAACATCGCCAATAATGGCAATGCAAAAGCCAGTCTTTTATCTTTTATCACAGCACCGCCGAAAATAGCCATACCAATTATCGGACTGAAATTATGCGGGTATAACACTAATCTTGATAGGGCGGCTGCCAATATCATTAAAATAGCGATGATCAATAAAGAAGTATTTTGTTTGTTCATTACGGGTTGCTTTAGCGCAAAAATAAGCAATAATATTTTTCAACAATCATTTTACAAGGTCATTTATCCTCAATTGATTAACTCCTTCTTTACTTAACTTTGAGATATGGCCGTACATAATCAAACTGGTAACATGGGAGAAGCCATGGCAGTGGAATATCTTTTGAAAAAGGGATACGGAATTTTGCACCAGAACTGGCGACATGCACACCTGGAAGTGGATATCATAGCTGAAAAAGAAAACATCCTTCACTTTATTGAAGTGAAAACAAGACGAACACAGGAATTTGGTTTCCCCGAAGATGCTGTGAGTAAAAAGAAAATTAAAAACCTTATCGATGCAGCAGAAGAATTTTTATACCAATTCCCAAAGTGGAAAAGGATCCAGTTTGATATTCTTTCGATAACGATGTTAAAGGAGGAGCCTGTGGAATATTTTTTTATTGAGGATGTGTATTTATAATGGATAATTGTTCAATGGATAATTGATAATGGGTTAATGGATAATGTGTTTAGCCAGTTACTGTCTTTTGTCTAAAGTAAATAGATAATTAATCGTGGGTTAATAGAAAATGTTTTGAACCTGTCACTCTTTCCCTTTTACAAGTATATCAAATTTCAGGATGATCTTCGAATCGAAAACATTATAAATTATTAATTAACCAATTATCCATTATTTTACCTTTTACCGGCAAATCAAATTTCAGGGTGATCTTCGAATCGAAAACATTATCAATTAACCAATTATCCATTCTTCAATTATCCATTAAAGCCTCCATGTTCTCCACTAACTTATACGTAGCCGGGCATAGCTCCACATTTTGTTTATGTACATGCATATAGTCCACCATTTTCTTTTTTGATAAATGGGGGAAGCCCGCACAATCCAAAGGGCGTATGGCGTAGATGGAGCATTTATTGTCTTTTAAATTTAAGAACTGGCAGGGCTCTGTTTTATTCAGCATATCTCCTATCCTATCTTTTCTCAGCCATTTTTTAGAAAAAGCTTCAGGCGTTAATGAAAAGTGTTTTGATATCCGCCTGATATCCGTTTTGGTAAATGTAGGGCTCATCGTCTTACAACAATTTGCACAACTGAGGCAATCAATTTCTTTCCATACAGTTTTTTCCAATGTTACTGTCAGTTTATCGAGGTCTGCCGGTGGATTCTTTTTTATCTTTGAGAGAAATGCTCTCAATGCTTTTTTATGGTGTCTTGTTTTTTGCCTGAAAGAACGTAGATTAACTGCCTGCATATTGTATTTTGATAACTATTCACGAATTTTAAACAGCGAAAATAATGTATAATTGACTGTGATCATCCATCTTAATTTTTAAAACCCGAAAACGATCATGTGGGAAACCTATAAAAATGGATTTAAAGCATGGCTGCAATTGGAAAAATCCCTGGCGGATAATTCTGTTGCTGCCTACCTGCATGATATTGATAAGCTGACCGGTTACCTGCAGGCGGCCAATAAAATGAAAGCGCCGCAGGAGGTGGAATTGAAAGACCTGGAAGAATTCGTAAAATGGATCAGCGAACTGGGAATGACCGCATCCTCCCAGTCCAGGATCATATCTGGGCTGAGAAGTTTTTATACGTATTGTTTACTGGAACAGGTTGCTCTGATCGATCCAACCGTTTTATTGGAAGCGCCAAAACAAAAAAGAATATTACCGGATACATTGAGTTTTGAGGAGATCGAAAATATCATTGCACAAATTGACCTCAGCAGGCCCGAAGGTGGCCGCAATAAGGCCATACTTGAAACCCTTTACAGTTGCGGCCTGCGCGTGAGTGAACTGGTGAACCTGCGGTTGAGTTGCCTGTACCTTGACGTGGGTTTTATCAGGGTAACCGGCAAGGGTGATAAAGAAAGGCTGGTACCCATCGGCAGCGATGCCATCAAATACATCAATATTTATAAAAATGACATCCGTGTTCATATAAAAATAAAAGCCGGGCAGGAAGATTTTTTATTTTTAAACAGGAGGGGAAGCCAATTAACAAGGGTGATGATATTCATCATGCTGAAAGCGCTGGCAAAAAAGGCCGGGATCACAAAGAGTATTTCACCGCATACTTTCCGTCATTCATTTGCAACACATCTTGTGGAAGGCGGTGCCGACCTTCGTGCCGTACAGGAAATGCTGGGCCATGAAAGTATTACCACCACGGAAATATATACACACCTCGACAGGGAATTCTTAAAGGATACTTTGCAACAGTTTCATCCGGCGTTTAAATAAGCTGTCAGGACGGTTCAAAACCGTCAGAGAGCTGGAATGTGCGCCCGGTCTGACGTCCCCGTCTGACCGCATAATTGCAAACGTTTTTTTTATGGTCAGACGCGGGCGTCAGACCATAAAAAAAACCGG